>Ga0157364_1005156_pt1 | contig 13231 bp, 5 predicted proteins | sample AttsexASBM2_FD_111476 | JGI IMG/M metagenome (GOLD analysis project Ga0157364, IMG submission 111476) | Fungus gardens microbial communities from leaf cutter ant in Ribeirão Preto, State of São Paulo, Brazil - Atta sexdens ASBM2 | ecosystem: Host-associated > Fungi > Mycelium > Unclassified ... | reverse complement strand
TACGACGTCGTGCGAGCTCCCGATAAACTTCCGTGACATAACGTATTCCTCGCGAATATATTCCGTAGCAATTAACGCGGCTGTCTCGCGTACGAGGCAAACCTACCACCCGATTTCTTGCCTGCGACAAGATTATTCTGCCGAATATATGCATTCCACTGACAAGACCAGATAATGGAAGATCAACGCGCATTACCGCCAAAATCACGCTGATGTTCCGTGCGAACTGACGCGGAATATGGCCATTAAGAAATTATCGTGATTTTAGGGCTGATATTTAGGAATCGTATTGATAGAGAGAAAAGTATAAATAGAAAAAGAGAAAGAGAAAATCAGCGTTTGATTTCGAGATTTAACATTTAAAATGTCTTATGCAGTATGAATATCAAGATGCGACAAAACAAGTATGTAATACTATTTACACGGAAAGAAAAATAGTTGCTAAAATATCTAAAAATTTGACTAGACATAAATCTGAAAATAATTTTGTTGGATTATCAAAATAATTACGTAACGATGTTCAAGCTGGTTGTTAGAATGCCAAAACTTGCAGCGTTGCTCGTCACGTTTGAGTGTCGTATATTATTTTGGTAATCCAACAAAATTAGTTTCATCTGTATCCAACTAAATTTTTAGGTACTTGAGTAAAACCATGTGCAGTTCGTTATACAACTTGCAAAATCATGTATATTTCGTACAACTTTAATATTATGCTAACTTGTTACTGTTTCGCGATGCGTTTCGTTGAGTGAAATAACTATAATTTTTAACTGATATTGCCAGTACGTGCGATTAGTTAATCACATACACTTTTTCAAATATTTCTGTTAGCATTACGAGAACATTCATAAATTTCGATTGTTTGGCAAAAATTAGTAATTATTAGGAAATTATAATTTTTCCTTTTTTTTTTCTCCTTTTCAGCCTTGTTATATATTATATTAAATGATAAATAATAAATTCTCGAGGTACGAGAAATGAAAAGTGTAATTCCACGAAGTACAGTTGCGAGAGGTCTGTTTACAGAGTTGACGCGTCGAATAATTAACTGCAGTCTAATTACAACGTTCTGTCACAGGCAAAACGCGTATTTGCAAGCAACAGAAATTCTGCCTTCTTAAAGCTTCCCAATTACGAAGCCGTCGTCCTCTTCTTGTCGTAAATGATTATCAGTTACCATTTACTCTCGAGACCGATACGAGAGACCCGTGTGCTTGTATGAGCTTTCATTAATACACGTGAAACCAACAATTGTTCACGTTTGCGTCATTGATCAATTAATAGTGCTCGTTATGTAAGCTGGTAGCGATCGGCGTATTTAATAATCATGGCGCTCGTTCACGATGCGGTTCACTAAACGACGAAATATCGTAATGGTATAACGCAAAGAAGGGAGAAGACTATCGTAAAATGAGCTCAGATCGCACATACGTGTGTAACTTTGCGTCGTACTATACATATTGTAAGATCGCATCGCATTTAAGAGAAAATATGTAGCGTTTTGAAGAAGATTATTCTCTTTTAAATTGATTTCTCGTAGGATTCAAATAAATTCGAAATTTCATATACATAATCTTTTTTTTTATGTAGAGTTATATAGAAATATTTAAACATTCCGGTCCAAAATTATCCCCGCCAGAGTGCGATCCAACCTCATGTCGGTAGCGTAAGAAGATAGATAGATATTTCGTTTACTATTTATTAATATTCCTCTACCGTCACTCGCATATCATTGTTACAATAACGATCGATTGTCATCGTACGTATATTAATATAGATGTATAAAATTTATGTATTAAATATACGTGTATACATATATATATATATGTAGGTATGTATATTACAAAAAAATCGCCATGCAATCTGCGCGAACCGTCGCGATTCGGCGCGGCCACAGATTCGCTGTTTGTTATTGTTATTGCATAACAAGTGTACCGTTATACGATTTTATTGATGTTGCTTATTAAAATAATCGCGTGCCGTGTCGCGTCGGTTCATGCGGACTCACTTATTTTATATTATCTACTCTTAAATGATATTATTGACGATGGCAGATTTATTTCGTTGCTGATCTATATATACTTCGCTATGCGGAAATAATCTATTGCTGCGATGTCACTGATCGAGGCACGAGTTCTGAAGTGTCTTAACAAAGGACGCACTGATTATAAAGAAAATTGAATCCCAATGAAATGACCCAGACAATATATATGTTCAAAATGAGACAAAAGACATCTTAAAGACATTTAAAAGACATCTTGAAGACACCTTAGTCCAGATCCACAATATTGTTTTAAGAGACTGTAAGTCGTAAAATCGCAAAAAATGACCAATCACAATCGAATATGAGAAAAATAATCGACTGTGTCATCAATTTTTTACAGCTTACGACTTTTTAAAGGTTGTGAACTTAGACTTAAGTATGTTCTGATTTTGGACTTTTTGTTGTTTGAGGAGTTACGTATAATGGATGAACAAAAGATGTTATAAACACAAATAATGCATAGTTTTTTTGAATTATGATGTAGTAAAGGTGCTCAAAGATGCAACCTAAACACATGTCCAAAATAGAGACATAAGATATCTAAAAGACATCTTAGACATCTTCAAAATATCTTATGGTATGATGTTTTAAAGATGTCTTATGTCCCAATTTTAGATATAGTGCTGTCTGAAGTTTTACATTTTTTATGCACAGTAGTTACAGTTTTTTATGCACAGTAGCACAAAAACTATTCATTATCGAGCCTTGACATATTTCTTGTTCACCATATTATAAGCTATAATATATGTGAAAATTAATTAATTTCACGCCAGAACCCAATTTTCCGTATAATTAATGTTCCCTTCGAAAATGTGATAATTCCGCGAACGTATGCTGATTATATTAATAGGTTCATACATCCTTTATTTAAAAATCGTGCAAAGAAAGTATAAAAAAATGGATACTTGGAAAAAATACGCCATCGCTTACGAAACAAAAATACCAGTACCGCGAGTTACAAAAGTACCGTATTACATCAATTTCTTTTAGGCTATACTTTCCAGAGTTAATTACAGCAATCGATCTTCATACATAAGTTGTGAGTACGCGCAGGAGCTCGCAGGTGCCGATTTACACGACAGCCTTTCCTCGGGGAGACTGGCGGAGTTAACTTACGTTCGCCTATTACATGTCGTTCACGAGCCCTTACGTGCAGCATTCATGCCGAGGCGGCAATATTCTAGTCTCGACGCGGCCCGCGCCGTAATGAGTCGGTAGCGAAACTACGTGATCGGTCCTCGTGGCGCGTTGCCGATATTGCCGCTGCTGCAGCTGCTGCTCCCATTCCTGCCGGAGGGGGTGGTATTGTTGTCGGCCTGGATGTCGATCTGAGAACACACGTTTCTCTATTATCGAGTCTCGTCGACGTGTGCAATATACGCGCCTAACCAGAAATATTATTTTGAAGCCGAAGAAATGGTCTCTTTTATCATTCACGATAAATATTTTTAATGTTTCTTTATCTTTAGAGAATGGGGGGGAGGGTCTATTTTTCAAATCTTACCTACAGCTTTTCCTTAAGTAAGATTTCTTGTAATTCATTATTTCATTGTACTTCTTATCTCAAAATATAACACTGTCGGCATTACTGTAATAACTTTCCCATTCTGTAAAAGTTAGATATTGTCTAATATAGAACAGAAGAGTACAAGGTAAAGAAAACTGGCGGCAAAACACTTTAATTTCTTCTAGATAAAATTCCGAGCAAATTTAACGTTCCTAATCCGTACTTAAATAACCCTATGAATATAATTTTGTCGCTTTTACAGCTTAATCCTTAAATGCTACACTATGGGAACAATTATATACTAGATATCAACTCAATTCGATTACTTATAATTTCCATATAAAAATGAATAAAAGAGTTTTAAAAGAGTTTTCTTTCAATCGAAACACCAGACATTGTTAAAAACGGTAATAATGGTATCAAAAATAAATATATGTATTTTTACTAATAAAAAAAAGTAAAAAGAAACTGAAAAAGAACTGAAAAAGCATTGGAAAAAGAAAACCGTGTATCATATCAAAAAGATGTTTAAGGGTTAATTATATAACTTTCGCGAGATGGGACAAAGGACTTTCATGTAATAAAGATCTTTTAAGTAATCATGAATTTTCAAGATGCTTCGAAAGCTTCGATTACAATAGCTGTAATTAGTTATACTGAATTGCCTTAACTGACGTTATCTTTTAAAAGGATTTCAGATAAATCGATGTCATAAGCTAAGCTGTCGAAATGCAGATGCAATGGAGTCGTTACGAAAAAATGAATGGAAAAGGATGAATGGAGAGAGGATGAAGGAGAGTAAAAGTGGCAGACAAAAACTTTCCAAGTACCGGGTATACAGTCGTTAATCATATGAAGTCAATCTACGTCAGATTACCAAGATTGATTAGATACACTGAAAGCCTGATGCATCAAAGGGTTCGGAAGGGGATTAAAGTATATTACGTTGATGTTCCATGTTACTTCGACGCTTTTGACAACGTTGTAACGGTGGCTCCCAATATCAGATTCTATGAATAAAACAGGTGTAGAGCTTCGTGTTGGCGCGCAACAACTTTCTCTAAATAGGGATTCGATAAACAAATTTAAAGATAGAATTACAAGAATTGTGCATTGGTACATTAACCTACTTCTAATTCCATTTTCTTATTACTATTACTGTTATTACTATTATTGTAATTACGAAAATAGCAGAAGACATACAGAAGTCAAAGACAAATCCCGCTTTATCTTTAGGTAAGTGGTCGTCGTCAGCTTGGAAAGCCCGCACATTGTCATTGTGTCCCGTTTTTCTCTTTATGTCTTATTAGCAAGCAGTGGCGCTAACACGCCTAAGAGATTGCGCCGCAAACCATGGCGTATGTAAATCATGCTGGCAACACCAGGCGGAGAGAGAGAGAGAGAGAGAGAGAGAGAGAGAGAGAGGGAGAGAGGGAGATGTCTGTGCGAGCTGTTCATTAACTACTTTGTAGTACGCCAACAGCACTTAGCTGTCGGTCTATTGTTACGATGCGGATGTTAACCCTCGTTGTAAGTTCCACCAGTGAATGACCACCGAATGTAGCATATATTTATTAGTGCTGTAGTTACGTAACACTGTTACGTAAAGTAATATATTATTATATTGTTCTTTTTAAAAGAAAATAAAAATGTGTAAAAATATCAATTGTTGCTATTATGAAATTATAAATCATATTTAGTAAGCTAAAATAAAAGTTGTTGTGATCATGAATATATTAATTCTGTGTTTGTTTCCAATTTTATTATTCTTTTTAAAAGAAAATTAAAGGTGTAAAATGTCAGTTTACTATCATAAAATTATAATAATAAATACGATATATTATTAATGTTGCATTTGCATAATAGTGTACAGTAATATATTATTATATTATTTTTTTTAAAAGAAAATATATGAGAATATCAGTTGTTGTCATGAAATTACAAATTGTATTTAGTGAGTCAAAATAAAAATTGTGATCGCGAATGTATTAATTTTTTGTCGATTTTCAATTTTATTATTCGTCAATTTATTATCCTTTATAAAAGAAAATTAAAAATGTGTTCATATACATATGAAGTTAACCATCATGTAAACTGAAATTATAAATCGTATTTATAGAATGTAAATACGATATTTAGTAAAAATACTTATTTAGCAAAAATATCAGTTGAATTCTTTGCCGGTTTTCAATTTTTGCCGGATTTTTAGCAAGGAGTCGCGGCCGCGAAATCAGGCTATTTTGAATCGTATTTAACGTTTGTTATTATAGTATACATGCAATTTGGCGATAATAATAACGCCAGCAGAAATATAAACGTCGATCGCGATTTTATCTGTTTGCCAATTATTTCGCGCAGCGTTTTGTTTTAACTCCCACCGTTTCGATTTAAATGAGTTTACATTTGAAAATTCGTTACGCCTGGCTTAGCGTGCAACGAACCATAACTGCGAATCGTTTTGTAACAAAGACTAATTACATTAAAACATGATGTAAATATTAACGTCGATATCAACAAGATATGTATTTTCATGCAACGCTTTCCATACTGTACGACAGTTTGCACAACAACTCGGGATTTCTTTCGATTCTATCCAGCACGGTTTGCAACTCCTGTATCTCCTCGGGTAACAACGGTGTTCTCTGCTCCGACAGGATGGATATGGCGTCGGAGAGGCTCAGAGACGCCAGAGCGACGCCGTCTTTATCGCCGTGATTCCTGAGGCCCTGTTTCAGCATCTTAATATATCTCTTCAGAGCGGAATTCATCGCGAGTCCTATTTTCGAATCGTGTCGCGGAAGTTGCAATTCCTCATCGGCATCGCGCCCCGCGATATCATCCTGCGGCTGCGTCTCTCTCGCTTCCACGAAAGATGACGCCTCCGCGGACGGAGATTCATCGTATCTCATTTCGTCGACCGTGCCGTTTGATCGAGTATTCAATTTCATGCCGTTTAATCCGCTTTTCGTCTCGGAATTTACATCCCGCAGTGCCGGATGCGAAGCCGCGACGGTGGATCCGTGCAGGTTCTCGGAAAGATTGTTCACGCTAGCGGGTCTCATTCGCAGATTTTGTATAATTTTCGGCACTTTCGGTCGAGCGATGTCGTTGGGGCTGTTAGATTTTACATCGTTTTCCGTCTTCGCGCTTCTATCTCGAATCTCATCGCTTCTCCGAACTATTCCCGTATTCTCCCGCGAATCGATCCGGAACGTAAGCCCCGCGAATTTCTCGCTGGGGATCGCGGATTTATCGGTATCGTCGGCCGGGTTTAACACTTCGGCGGATAATTCAATCTGCGGGCTTAGCGACACGCCTTTCGAGGGATTCTCTGTGCTTCTTAACCGTCGCCTTCCTCCACCGCGATTTAATTTCGACCGGTTCTCCCGTCTATCTACTACGGATGGCGACTCGAGTCTTAGCGCATTATTCCCGGATACTGGCCTTTCTCTCGCAGCGTCGGTGCTGGATCGGCTCGTTATTAATTCTGGCTCCTTTGTCCCCCAAGTTTCGCTTTCAGTTACAGGTGCATTAGCGAAGAAAGCGGTTGGGGACGAGCGCTTCCTCGGGCGACCCAGCGTCCGTGCTACAGACGACAAAAACGACAAAGCGGCATTGTCAGCCATTGTCGAGATCGTCGTTCTGCTGGCGGACATTTTTTCCCCGGGGGGCGAATCGGTAATCTTCAAAGTTCGTTCCTCTTCATTATCTTTCACCATGACGCTTCCGACATCCTTTGATTTACTTCGCTGCTGCCCACGCGGCCGTGTCGTGAAATTCTCTCCGCGTTGTTGTTCGCTCGTCATCCCGCTAAATTCTTTTTCCTGTGACGCAACGAAACTCGCCGCTTTTCTAGACAACGCCGGATTAGGATGGCTCATCGAGCCATCCTTACCGAGGCCATTCCTTGCCGAGGATTCCTTCGAATGAAACTGTCCTCGAGACGAAACTGTCAATTTCTGCCCCGCCAGACCACTTTCGCGCGCCGACGAGGGTTGCAGTCTCGCAACTTTCGCGGCGGAAATCTCTGTAATATTTCCTCCGTATTTCTTGTTGAAGGAGGTCCTTCGGTTCCCCGACATCCAAGGGGGACGCGATGATGCGCAGTTCTTAGAACTGATCGATGACTCGCGCGAACGGCACGACATTTCGTCCTCCCGACGTTTACTGGATTCGCTGCGGATGCTGGCAATCTCGCTGGAGCTCACCGAAATAAAATTTGACCTCCCACTCGCCTTCCTTTTCGCGCGACTTTTGCCCGACAATGAGAACACAGCGAGTGGGTAATCTTCCAATTTTTTCTTGGATTCGCGCGAACGACCCGCGCTCGTCCTCGATCTCGGTGATCCCGTAGCTTCCCGTCTTTCCAGCGATGTAGCAGCGCGTGATAACGTGAAGATCTTGCAAGTATTTCCAGCACTCGCTGGTCGATCGTTTCTCGTCGAAGATTCCTTTTTCTTTCTAGGGCTGGCGAATTGCAGACAGTCATCTTCCGCGTCATGTCCAAGTGTCGCTTTATCGGCACATTTACGAGATCGCGTCGGAATCATCCTTCTCAAAATCGGCACTTCCGATTTTGAATCCTGATTACTCGTCGCGATCTCAGGAACGTCATTCAGCGGTGCTCGAATGCACGGATTCCCATTATCGTCCATGTCGGGTAGTTTTCGAGGATTGCCGTCGACGTTTTCCGGAAGATGATTTCTGCTGTTTTCGCGATCGATGCCATTGTCAGAAATCGTTGCTGTTTCCTTCTCGCTAGTCCGCGGTTTTCTCGTACCTTTCGACAAGAAATGGTCCAGTGGATGAAAATGTTCGACATTCTTCCGACTCGTTGCATCGGCGACGTCGTAGTATTCCTCCATAAAGTCGAAAAGACTATGATCGTATCGATCGTTCAATCGTATGCCAATCATCGAGTCGGCCGAATTCAGATGCAGCGAGTTCAAGACAACGTCGCCCGGCGGCTGGAAATCGTCATACTGCTTCTTCAGGGTTGCTTCTATCAATTTGTAACGATACGCTTTGTAATCGAGATTCGATATGTCGATTATCGGATGTTGTGAGTCGACGAAGAACGAAGGACGATCCGAAGATGGACATGTCCGTATTTTTGATTCGCGATCTCCGATCTTCCGGTCGACACGAATCCCATGTCGACTGAAATTCTTCGAGATACCGCTGTTGCTTTGCAGAGTCGGCGTGGAATTGATCCTACGAGCGGATTCCGGATACAGGCTGGAACTCGATGTGGAGTCGGCCAATTTGATTGGAGCCGGATAATGTATCAATAACGATCGATTGGCACGATCGTAGCGACGACGATGCCTGGTCTTCGTGAGGGCTCTCAGCGGCTTGTCCTACACGTAACGTAATATTCAATTTCACCGAGAAAATATAAGAAAGCCACCGTAGCAATCCGTTATACTACGACGTTAAATTTCTCCTTTAAAAAGAGAGACGAAATTTTTCGACAAAACTACTTTAATCTCGTTCCGAATCTTTTTCGCAATTATATACGTTTCTATAAGGGTGAGAGTCCGTCCTTCTCTCTTTATAGAGGGAAAAATATTCTCACTTCTATTCTGACTTCATAATGCAGTGCTCAGTTGTAGTTGTACATTATCGCCTTCAATGGATTCGATATAACGGTATCGCGGTGCGCGCGCTTTGCATTGTGTTATAAACGCGAATGTTATATCACGGTTACGCCGAAAGAAATTGGAAAATTTACAGTCCAGCGCGGTGCTTCCGCTCGAACACCGCGGAAGCGTTATCGATGCGCACCCGCGTTTTAAAGCCGCAGTTCCCGAACGCGAGTTTTCGAGATAGCGCCGTCGACGGCACCGTTACGTCATATATGAATAAAAGCCGAAGCGCCGTCCCTTGGCTCTTGTTTATCGAAGGAAATGTGCCGGACGAATAAAATAAAAAAGAAAAAAAAAAGAAACAAACAAAAACGTTACATCGTTCGTTCCTATTTCAAGCCGCGCAAATCCCGATAAGAGGCACTCGGGTAACGTTTTCACGCCCGACTATCCTATACCGAGGTAAGGGGCGAGACAATTTATCGGGGCACGTACAAGGAGGAGGTAAACGCGCACGATCAACGGCGCCGCTAACAAGATCGTCAGGGCTAAAGCGAATGCGCTCTCAGCCAGGAAGGGTGGTGTCGATCGTAAGGTTAAGACGAGTTTTCCCGGCACCAACACGTCGAACATCCCGATCGCTTGTTTCCCCGACCCCTGTCGTAATTGCAAATCGCCCCTCGTCGTCTTTTGCACGTTTCACTTTAGACCACCGATCGCAGGGCTACGGATTCTCTCGACTGGTCGATGCTGCCTTCGAGAAGTTGACTGCCATCAATGGTGTCTTCTATAATGGAGTACTATCGTCGATAGTCGATATCTCCGGTCTCGAAAAGCTTCGTTCTCTTCTTCTTTTTTTTTTTCCTTTTTTACGTCTCGATTTCTTTCTTCCTCTCGCAGCCTCATCCGCCTCATTCGGGTCGGCTTCATTTCAAATTAACTCAATTATTGATTGCGGTATATGCTGCGGTTTACGCAGCTTCGTTCACATTTTATTGTTTATACGCATCGTCTCACATGTTATTTTATTTATGTGTAAATAATGATGTTTATTTTAAATTTGTAGCACGCATATTTTTTTCTAAAATAAAATATTTGTTTCTTGTTCATTTAGTTCAATACTAAAAATGTCAAATTTTAAGATAGATTTCCAATTATATATAATTTTATATGTCATGCATTTTCGTACATTAGTTTATTTTATACGAAATTATAAACGGAACAGAAATTTTATAGCTGAAATTTCTGACTAGAATTATGGATCATAAATTGGATTTTCGAGACATCGTTTTAGTATCAGGATATTTAAATTATTTAGAAAGTTAATATTTGATTGCATCAATAATTAACTCCGATGAAACATGTATTTCTGGATCATAACACGTATAAACACTTACAATTGTCGGCATTGTACGTTCTGGCATTGTCTGGACGATTCGGAGTCTGTCGGGTAGGCGAAAGTTCGCGATAAGGGGCTTCAGTGTCCGGGTAACCGTTCTGTCGATGCTCCGGATGTCGCTGATAAGCTCCCGAGAAGATTCTGGTGTATCTTAAGTAACAACCGCTCGGTATTTGCCACTGCAAGTCAAGTTAAGATACTTCTTGGAATCTCATTGACCTCGCGTGTAATCGCGTGAGCACTCTTGTGTCTACTCACCTCGTATGAGGAGCTGGGCACAGGCTGGGGCGATCTGCCAGGGCACATCAGCATCCTTCTTCTGTAGAATCTCGGCTAAACGAGGAGATAAGTGCACTATGAGACCTTCTACCTTCCCGCATGAATTTCTCTCTCGCGCTTTAATCTACGGCCATATCCTCGAAAAAGAGTCCTTTCTACGAGACGCGCGCGTGGTAGAACCACTTCTATTGAAACGACTATAAAGGATACCGGTGCTTCGATATTTTTGTCGGGTCGAAAAGCCATTACAACTAAAACCGTTTACTAAAATTGAAGCAATAAGATGTCTCGCGTATAGATTTATGTAATAGAAAAAAGATCAGATAATGTCTGTTTCATGTCAAATTGTATTGTAGATTAACTTTAATTGTAGATTAATCTCGGTTTAACTTTTATCTTTCTTTTCTAGTTTTAAGAATTAGAAAAAGATAAAGAGTAAATTAGATTGTGATTAAAGTTAACTCTTTATAAGCACAGTCTTTTTTTTGCCAAGGTGAAATTTCAATCTTAAATATTTTGGCACAAAATCCAATTTTTTTTTTAAATAAAGGTTTTAACATTTAAGTTAAACCGATTAAAAAACTATTTAGCAATGTAGCAAAAATGTTGAAAGGTAATCCTGAATTTTTCTAGAATTTTTACAAATCTAGAATACAGTAAAAAATTTAGATTGGAGAAAAAAGACCCAAACCTACGGAATAGATAAAAATAGGTATTTTTACGAGGAATTAACCTACATTGATAGAAATTGGCCTAAATTGGTAAAAAAAATGATCTATCAGAATTAATGTGTGAAATATCTGCAAAGATAATTTACTCACCTCAGAATCGAGAACATCCGTGGATTCTGCAAATATACGAAATAACAAATGTTGGCTCAATTGTGTTCTCCCTCGATAATTACATTTATATATTTATGATAGAAAAATGTGACGCGACAATCCACCCTGAAGGGAATTAGCGATGTCGCAAACAGCGTCGCGACGCCATTCGCGTCTACGCATTGCGAAAGCCCTTCTCGGGCTACTCCCGCGGGGCACAATGGCATAAATTTACCTCTCACGTGTATCGAGAAATGGCATTCGGCTCGATTTCCGGCTGCATCCGAGGCGACGTAGCGCACATCGTGAATACCGGGATACATCACATGTCCAGGTCCCTGTGCGAGACATACGATAATTAACTTTTCGCGCAATTGCATGGAAATTTCCTCTGAGGAAAATATCCGCTTTGTATGTGCAAAACGGTGTGCCGGCGACTAATCTTGTTCGTATGCGACGCTTCGTATTCGTCCAAAATCGGATACGATTGATGTGACGCGATCGCTTTCCTTTTGTTTTCATCCTTCTTCAAATGACCCGATTAAAGGGATTGGCACAACGTACTCCCCCTTCGCATGATTCTTGTTTCAATTTGCCTAATCAAATTAACCGTCAGGTTACATAATGTATCCAAGGCCATTTATAACCAATACCATCGAGAGTGCAAGCCACCAATTATCCACGGACCGGTTAACATGAAGATAGGATAATCTCTGTTATTACGTTAATAAAGTACACGTACGCTTTCCGCGCCGAGACGCCAAAAGGATATAATAAAAACAGGACGGAAGCGTCGACCGACAATGATTAATCATCCAGCTGGTTTTTCCTACGGTACCATTCGCAAGGAAAATCGTAGATACTATCCTCCGTCGCATTGCAGCAGTTTCTTCGTTGGGTCTCATTTTCTCGAAACACGAACGGATAATTAATGGACGATATCCTCGCTCGATTAATATGCCCGATTGTCAACGGCAAAAGGGGGTTAATTAACTTCAAGGTGAGCCAACAGAAGACTGAGAAGTCTCGACCTCTCCTCCGATCGATACCGGAGACATAAATTTGCGAACAGAGTTAAGGAAAACTGAGAAAATTTCATAGATATAAGGAAAGATTGTTATGAAACGCTGTATCCGACAGCGAATGCTGATATGAGTTGCTTCTTGACGAGTACGTACCCTCGTTTTGTAAACGTGTCCCACGCCAACGTTATCGGTGAAGGTCGGTTCTTGCCAGAATATCAGACGATTTCGTTCCCCCGGGCTCAGTCTGACCTCGAAAGACACGGGACACATAGTAACCTTGGGATTTTCGGTATCTGAAAATATATCGTGGCATATCCTAAGAATTACCGGATTCTCTCGTAAAATCGCTCTTGTGTAAAACTCATTTTAAATCTCGCGTTTTTTACCGCAATACTGTTTGCGCAATCTATTATTATTAGCAATATTTTTGTTTTTCTCTTTCTCTTTAGATCTTAACATTTGTTCTCTATCGTTAATCTTATCCTCTGTGATTTGGATTTGTTGGCACAAATGAAATCTTTCTCTTATATATAATTTCTTCCAAATAAAGGAGAGCGGAGTTTGCCGT
>Ga0157364_1005155_pt1 | contig 13233 bp, 8 predicted proteins | sample AttsexASBM2_FD_111476 | JGI IMG/M metagenome (GOLD analysis project Ga0157364, IMG submission 111476) | Fungus gardens microbial communities from leaf cutter ant in Ribeirão Preto, State of São Paulo, Brazil - Atta sexdens ASBM2 | ecosystem: Host-associated > Fungi > Mycelium > Unclassified ... | reverse complement strand
TGTGTGTAGTATCAGAATACTAAGTAATTATAAATAAAAATTATAAATAATTTTTTATTTAATGATTTTATATAATTATATTAAATTTAATTACTTTCAATAATGTTATTATTGATCTTTTATTATTGAGAAATATTATACTTTTATAATTATTACAGAAATACATAACATAAGTAAATTACCTAAGTATCCTCAAAGCAGCTAAACAATGATGATGTTGATCTACATGAACGTAATCTGTTAGATAATAAAATAATCTCTTCCATAGTTTCTCTCGTAAACAGGTACTATTCAATTCTTCAAAATTCGTCTTTTTATCATACTAAAATATTAGTTGTATAATATATGTAAATCGTTTCAATAGTTTCTAGAAAAACGTATAAAAAGAAGAGAAAAGAGACAGTTTTTTTTTTAACATATAAATTCTCTTATAATAAATGAATTAGAATTTAAAGAATTACTTGGTGACAGATTTGCTTATTAATTTAGGATACAAAAAGTGTGAAATTAACAAATTAAGATAAAATAAATTGAGATTAATGAATCAATAAAATAAAATTTCTTCTAAAATTGCAAGCTTCGTAGAGCTATGATAAGAAAAACATATGTTACGTTTCTTAGTAAATAAAGAAGTATTTCAAAATGTATACTTACAATCTCTAGAAACATAACAATATTTTTACAAAATTCTTCATGTGTACCGGAAATTAATTTCGAGATCAACTCTTCCGTATTAGCCTGATCCATGTCAACTCCAATTTAATAGAAAGCAATAGTAAGCGCCTTTTAAATTATTTACATACTTTATTTCATAATATTAGACGTAATGATAAATTCACCCGAATCGATCGGAGCTTCACGAAGTTTGACAGCTGATTCTTTTTTTAATGTTTTTTTTAACTCTCATTGGATAGAACAAAGAATATGCGTTAGCAAGAAATGCTCACACTATTTACATCGTCATGCGTCCAGTCCGCTGTGAAGTTAACCTGTTTTTTGATGGGTTTTGAAACACAGTTTGGAAGAAAGTAAGTCTTTTTTTCTCTCCTCTTCTCTCTCTCTCTCTCTCTCTCTCTCGTAATGTTTCTTTCACGACTGCGTTCTGAAACTCATTGAAAAAGATATTTACTTTGATTGTGTGCCCATACGAAATATATTGACTGTTGGCATTGTTGCACACATATTGTAATCTGTCACCATCTGTGAATTCTGACTGATCTGTCAGTGTCACTTTCAAAGGGAATGGGAGTAGTACACGTAACCTCGCCTATTAGCTTAAGATATTTGACAAGTGTCCACGTACGCTTAGAATAAATGATTATTTTTTAATCCATCACTATCATGAAACTCGGGTGATACATACACGCATGTATTAATCGTTATAATTGCCTAAATAAAAGTTATTTGATTGCGTGCAATTTTTTTTAAGGCTTCGAAAATGGAGCAGATAAAGGTTCCCAAGGTACGAACATTTCTGATTCAATATTTATCGTACTGTAATTTATTAGTAACGAATTGACTAGTGGTAGAAATATTAGACATATTTATTTATTGATTCTATTTTCTTGTATTAATTTATATCAAAAATAAATTACAATGTTGAAAAAAATGTCTTATTTTTATTCGCATATATATTGTAATATTAGACTTCAAAAAAAAATATATATTTGCAGGTAGAAAATGTGAGAATGCTAGACAAATATAGCAATAATCATTCCATCGGCACGCTTTACCTAACAGTGACACATCTCATTTTTGTTGAAAGAAGTGGCAAAAAGAAGATATGGGTAAATCAATCATATATTAGTTTAATAGAAATTATTGTTAGGTTTATATTGAAAATAATAAAATATTAAATTACAGGTTTTATATACACATATTTCTAATATAGAGAAACAACCATTGACGACCACAGGATCACCATTGTATATTAAGTGTAAACATTTCTTCATTGTCACATTTGTCATCCCGAAGGAACGCGATTGCCACGAGATTTATCTCACATTATTAAAATTATCCTGCCCAGGTAACAAGCTACTATATTTGTATCATATTTTGAACATAAATGCCTTCTAAGAATTTCTAAAAAGCGCTATGTTTATACATTATGTAACATACAGAATAAAAAAATTCTAAGATAATCATTCCTAACATAAAAAAATTAAAATTTTTTATTGATTTAATTTTACTACAGTTAGTGTAGAAGATTTATATTGCTTCAATTATCAAGAAAATAAAGACACGCTACCTCAGCATGCAGGATGGAATTTCTTCAATGTACAAAGTGAATTTCAGCGCCAAGGTGTTCCCAACGAGGAGTGGTCACTTTCGTATTTAAATACTAATTATGAGGTAAAATAATATTCATTGTGTTATCATTTTGCATTTTGCCATTAATTAAACTATCAATTTTTTTCAGCTTTGCGATACTTACCCTAGGTACTTATATGTTCCCAGTGCATCTACCAAAAACATTTTATTAGGCAGTGCAAAGTTTAGAAGCAGAGGGAGGCTACCAGTTTTAACATACTTGCATTCAAATAAGGTTTGATCAAAATGATAAACTAAACATTTGATAAATAAAAGTTTTTCAAATAAAATAATTTTTAGGCTGCCATTTGCCGCTGCAGTCAACCACTTTCAGGATTTAGTGCACGATGTCCTGAAGACGAAGAAATAATGCATAATATATTATGTACAAATCCTAATTCACGGTATATGTATGTTGTCGATACAAGGCCGCGGGTAAATATATTGGAATATATAATTCCTTTTTTAATTGAATATCAGACCTAATTTTATTCCTTTTATTTTATTTTATATTTTCTTTAATATGTCATTTCTTTAGAATTGAAAACAGAAAATACCGTTATAAATATTTTAAGCTTTTTTTTAGAGATAATATTTTATTTAATCGATTTTAAAAACAAATTGATATTTAATTATTTCAGTGATGACAAATGTTATAAATATGTAAAATAAATGATTTTTATAATTATTTCTAAGGATACAAGATATTAAAAACAAAACTTAATTCTGTTCAATTAGATTAACGCCTTTGCTAACAGAGCTGCAGGGAAAGGATATGAGAATGAAAATTTCTATGACAATATCAAATTTCATTTCTTCGGGATAGAGAACATTCACGTAATGAGAACGAGTTTAAATAAGCTTTTGGACTGTAAGTATAATATTTTTACAGAGTTTGTGTATAAAACATCAGTTTCCTTACATTACAATTATTAAATTTCCATCTGTATTTGAACTTTTAGTACAAAGATCAACCTCCATGAGTACATTTTTAAGTGGCCTAGAAAGTAGCGGTTGGTTAAAGCATATTCGCTCTATTCTGGAAACCGCTTGGTTCATTGCACGGGCAGTTTCGAACGGCGTGAGCGTAGTAGTGCATTGTAGCGATGGATGGGATCGTACTGCGCAAGTGTGCTCTCTGGCTGCATTACTATTAGATCCATTTTATAGAACCATCCAAGGTTTTCAAGTAAATTTAATACCAATTTGTTCAAATTTCTGCATTTATAATTATTATATGATTAAATTATATATTCCATTTCTCTCACATGATTAAAAAAACTTCTTACAGGCTTTAATAGAAAAGGATTGGCTATCGTTCGGTCATAAATTTAGTGATCGTTGTGGCTATGTCAGTAGCGATGGTAAAGAACTCGCACCAATATTTACACAGTTTATAGATGCAACATACCAACTGCTACAGCAATATCCATATAAATTTCAATTCAATGAATATTTTCTTTTAACGTTACATGATCATGTACATAGCTGTCAACACGGTACATTCATCGGAAATTCGGAGAAAGAAAGGCAAATATTAAGGTATTATATCTATATATTGATCTTTTTCTTCATGATAAATATAAATGAAAAAAAAATTATGATGAATATTATTTTAGATTATCTGAACGAACATATTCGTTGTGGGGCTATTTAGCAAATAATATGAATGAATATATAAACCCAATCTACAGATGCAATCGTTATAATAACGAGGACTCTATTGATATTCTTCAACCTAAATTGGCACCTCAATCTATTGTGTAATAAATATGTAACTTTTATGCAACGATTTATATTCAATATTGTTAATCATACAGTTTGAATGTAAACCATGTTATTTTATTTTCAGTCTTTGGAGAGGCTTATACTTTAGATTTGAAAATGGAATACATCCTAGAGAAACGTGTGAAGATTTAATTTTGACGATCTACGATCACACAAGTTCCTTAGAAGATCATGTAAAGCTTTTATTAAAAGTATGTATCACACAATTTAGTCAAGCAAATAGATATTATATTTTAACAAATAGATAATTAAATTTTGAACGAAAAAATTAATGTATCGTTTATATCTGCATTTTAATTTTATTCAACAGCGAGTAAATTCTTTGGGACAACTTTTAAATACAAGTAACACTCAAAAGAAGGGAAAGCATAAATTTGACACTAAATTCACAAAGGAGTCTTTGTCAGAGAATATAATAGAGAACACCGCAAATCACGATGAAAAAACGAGAGGTAAACTAAAAGCGAATCAATTGGAAAATGAATTAAAGACAGTTGCCTTAGAATGGAAATCGTCGCGAAATATAGAAGAATGTGGATGCTCTACTACATTTGATGCTTTTAACAAAAAGGTATAATTGACGAGTGTACCTTGTAAGTTAAAACAACCTTTTTATGTTTACTTCATAATGAGTATTTTATTTCAGCATCATTGTTGGTCCTGTGGTGATGTACTATGCACAAGATGTATGACAGTGCACACTAAATTACCTGGACATCTGTCACAACGTGCCGTACCCACGTGCAAATCATGCTATCAAAGTTTCGGCATATCTGCCACTAGTCCTTAAACGTGCTTTATTTAATGCCGACTTATTCTTCTCTATTTATATACACGTTTTTTTTTTAGCGAAATGAAGAAGCATAGCATATATATCAGGCATTGTATTATTCCAGTTTTATATATTTAGCTTTTCTATATATTTCTTTGAATTTTATTTCGTTCGCATAATCGATCAATACAAACAACGTAGTACCTGATTACAATATATATATAACATACGGACTTATTTCTAACTTAAATAATTCATAAACACTTTAAAGTTCGTGAATATTACACCAAATAATTGATAACAAATCATTGACTATCAACTACTATGGTACGATAAATGTTGCTACGTAACGTTTTACGTTAATGACTTTAAAACTACCTCAACTTATACTTCAATACTTTATAATTATTTTTAAAAAAATGATACATAAATTACGCAAATATAGAAACTTACGAGAACACAAGCTGACTTTTGCACATTCTGTAAATGCATATAATTTGTTTGCCTTATAATTGAAATGGATTCTGCCATAGTAGTTGAAAAATATTTGAGTTACATCAGGACATAAATTGTATACATATCTTGCATTCACATATATTACATTCTCTTCGACTTTTTTACTGTCTCTTATTGATTTGTCCCAGTGTAACATTAAAATATGAATTATGCTATCTCCTTTAATGCTACAATATTGAAAAATGTTGTAATTAAAAACATAAATATATACTTTACTATTATTAAGGCATTGTCCATTTTAAAAGAAAATACTCCATTGTAAATTTCAAAGAATACAAATACATCATACATCACTCAGTACACAAAAGCATATATATAATTCGAGAACAGTTTCCTCAAATATATTAATAAGATTTCATATACGATATCAAATGTCAATATTCTTAGAAGAGTAATTAAATATCGCATCACACATTGCAGTAACTGAATTTACTAGTGACTGGTAACCTACTATCCACAGTGGCAAGTGTAATGTGTGGAATGTGATATAGTATTATATAAATATCTTAACGCGATAATACTCTTATTAAATTTTTTAATAATTATTCTTCTTCCTATTCTTTATTTGGTTTTCTTCGTCGTGGTCCTTCGCCACTAATCGGTGGAGTATCCTGCAATAATCATATGTGTGCTTTACATAACCGAGAATCATTTATCATTTATAAGAAAAAAAGTATCGTGTATATCAAAAAATTTAATGAATTACAGTTCTTAAAATACTTAAAGATCTATTACCAACCTTATCACTTTCTATTACTTCCTCTGTTCCAGTCTCTATCTCTATATCTCTTATTTCTTCTATAACAGGTTTTTGCTCAAGCTCAGAAGTTTCATTTTCCATGGTCTCGTCGATGCCTAATCCTAAAAATGACTTGTCATCTTCTTCATCTTTAAAATCTGTTTTGTCCTAAGATATTGAAAACAGTATAAATTATTTTGATCTCACTTAAATATCTTACATTTATATAACAATATCAACAATAATAAATAGCGTTACTGCTGGACAATGATTTGTATTCTGCTTATAAAGCAACTAATGTTATTACATATTTACTTTAGGGTTTCTAAATTTTTGTATTTATACAAATAAACAATTTTCTTTACAAGAACATTTGAATTATTTTAGCTTAACCAAATGTTATACCTCAGAAAAGCAGCAAAAATACATTATCAGGACTACTGGTATTGCAGTTAATACTAGATATACTGCCCATATCCATGGATGGTCCGCAGTAAATTTCGCGATCCGATTCCATGTACTCCACTGTATTAAATAATCATATAAAATACTATACTTATAAGTATACACTGATTTTTAATTATATGCTAATTTATATATTACAATTACATTTCAAATTAACTTTTAATCTAATTAAATAAAATTATGTGTAAATGCCAGTATGAGCTGACATAAGATATTGGTATATGATACGATCAAATCTTTATTAATCAAAAGTGGTAAACGTTTCGATCCTCGCTTCAGGTTCTCTTTAGTACATAAAATAGTGATAAAAGAAACAATAGTTAGCCGCAGGATCACATTACGAAGACTATATTACTTAAAGATGTACATCAAATTGGCAGATTCGATGTATCGCAGAATCAGAAAAGCACTGAATTATCAACTTAATCAACTATTGAATTAGAAATCTTTTTTAATTTTTTATTTACACATCATTAGATTTAATCTTTGTGCCAATTGTTATTACTTTTTGTTCTAATTAAATAATATACATAATATAATTGTAATACATATGCTATTATATTTCAAAATCTATTATATGCATAAAGTATACAAATACTAGCATTGAAATGAAGCTTTTATTAATCCTTGAATAATAACGAATAAACTTTTTCAATATTAAGGAGTCAGTGAGGATTATATTTTAAAATTAATTTTACAACTTGGTAAAATATCAAATATAAATATTATACTAAAGGTATTTACATTATATACGTTATTAGCGCATTTGTACATATAATATACTTCAATAAAATCCCAAGCAAATACTTTCAACATTTCGTTCAATCTTTATCTTTCATGTCTATTATACCTCACAAGCTTGTTTGCACAGATACCAGATGTAAGCTACAATTGGTATCGCGCAATACAAGAAATACAATGCCCACCATCCAGGCTTATAATTCATCGCCTTCATCATTCGACCCCACATAGAATCCTGTATATTATAATTTGTGTGTAATACTAAAGAATTAATTGTCTATTTTCAAAAGTACAGCTTCAAATTTGAAAGTTGATTAATTTCCAAATAGACCCATATTTGTATACTTAGATTTTACTGTATAGTATACGTAATGTATATTATATATTTCGAGTAAAATTTTCTTTTGAAAGGAAGTTTTGGAACGTAGCCTTATATATTTATACAATATTATATATTTGTACAATATTATCTTCATATAACACGTTTTATGTATTTTTGTTATATTTTTACAGCAAAAATTTATTATAGGAGATATATAAGAAAAAGTATTTTTAGATCACAGAGATATATGCATAAGAAAAATATCTTTAGATATACATATGAGATAAGAACAAATATTTTAAACTCACAGATGAAAGGGTACTTACATTTTCTTCAGCAATTTTAACACGTCGAACCTCGAATGTATCAATTGCCCATTTCTTCGCCACTTTTTCATCATCTGTTATAATTATATTGTCGAAATATATGTCGGTAGTCATTGACCACAGCTCAAAACCAACAGCACTCTATAAAACACATTCGCATATATTATACAAGAATATTTGTAGTTTACTAATATTCTGTTCATTACATACAATTGGTAACATCTTGAACGGATGTTTGTCATTAAAATAATCAGGATTGTCTATAAGTTTAGGCTTCCATTTTCCCTTGTAATTAGGATTGTTAACAAGTGGCGCCAACCATTTTCCTTTATATCGTGGATTCTTCATCATTTTCTGCTTATATGGTCCGCAACCAGGAACATCCGCGCATTTTGGATTTGGTATTTCCGGAGGCTCCCATTCACCATCCATCTCGACATCCCAATCATCGGGCTTAACCGAATCTGGATTCGGTATCATCGGCGATTCGTCTTCAAGCCATCCTTCTGGCATAATATCTTCCTCATCAACTATTTGTGCTGGAGCATCTTCGTCCCAGTCATCGGGCTTTTCTGCCAATGGATCAGGAATCTTTTCTCGATCATCCCAATCCTCAGGCTGTTTATCATCAGGATCTTCTATTTCTAAAGGCGGATTCACGGGAGGAGTGAAATCGTCTAGTAATGAGCCAGAGTTTAAAAGTTTATTATCTACTTTGATTTCGTACATATTATCAGGTCGTACGATCAGAGTATACAAATGCGGGTTTTTATCTTTGAAATAATCTTCCATTTTGTCTTTTGATTTTTTACAATGTTTCTCTGTGATTGTACCATTCAATGGATTCTTATGTCGAAATATAAAATGAAGCTGAAGAAAAAAAATAAACATCAAATGAACTATAATATATTTTGTATACATTTTGTAATATTTAAACTAAGACAAAATTAATAAAGCGCATCTTGCATACCTTGTGATCGTTGCCACATTTATCAGGCCCAAACATTATGGTATATGGTGTTTTATCTTGGAACTGTTTTAAGTCTCCATGTTTATCATCTAATGTAAGCAACTTAAGGTAAGCACCACCACATTCTTGTCCCTCTTGAAAATTAACTTCATATTGCACAACTAAGGGTTTATCTTCAAAATAAAATGGCTTAGCTAATGCAGTAGAAACGGCAGCATGTCTAGCTTTGCTTTTAAGCACTAATCCTAAGTCTCCATCCTCACCATGTTTCTTAGGTTCCTCAATGGACCAAATTCCTAACAAATAATAAAAAGATAAATACCATATTAATTAACTATTAGAGACATACTGAGCTAATATTTAGGCAATATTGTACCAATAATTCTGCTACTAGGGTATAACAAAAGAATGTACAAAAATTTAATATTTAATATTAACCATCGTATTTAGCGATATCTTCGTCAATATCATCCTTCTTCGCCTCTGATAATATCCATACATTCCTAAATCTCTCCTCACTGTCAAAGTTCTCCGCTAAGTGAGCGAAACCGGAAGGTTCCGGACTTTTGTAAGTCGGCTTCTGTATTGCATCACTGTCTTCATCTACACTTAATATACAACATGCATTCAGGCAAACTAACACAACACACGCTATGATTCTTGCCATTTCATATTCCTGAAATGCAAAAGAAAAAAATGAAATGAGAGGATACTTTCGCCTAATTAATTTAAGCCTGGTGACTTGAAACACATGGTAAAATAAATCCAATGAACAAAAATACTAACAAAATATAACATACGTATAAAAATAAAATATAAAATAAATATTAAAACAATTTCTTACAATTTATTAAAACAGTTTTTAAAGCAATTAAAATCAATGCATCCGAGAGACGGAATGAGCCAGTCATGCGAAACTTAACCTCAAATTTGCTTCGTACACCATATACTCCCGGCACACACCATTAACCGCGGCGTAACGCATAATTTTGCATAAACTTTTTAGTTAAATTAATCTGTATCGCATAGTGATATCAAAATAGTAAATCACAAGTTTTTTTTTTACGCTAGAAAAATGTAACAAAAGCTTGTCTTACCGGTAATACAAGAGAAAATTAATTCAGAGAATCTTCGGACGATTGGCACGGAGTAAAACAGCGACGTGTTATTCAATTATTTAATAATGATAATTTAATCTATTCACGTAAGGACAACTCTGCGTCGTGTTCTGAAAATGAGCGGCGCTTCCGGAAGTTGCCGGTGAGATCACGTTAATTGGTAGTAACTTTAATTGAATTTCTAGCACCTCTCGACGGCCCTCACGTTTGTCCACGCGCACATCCAACGATAAAACGAATGCAATGATGACAACAACGTTCACGTAGAACGGCAATATTTTCCGAGTTTCATTAGAGATTATCTGACGTTATCATACGTTAGGTCCGAGCGATAGGTGAGGTAGGTCGCATCATTTTATGCAATTGCACTTTCTACACTGCCACGCGTCGCTCCTCGATTGATCGTCCAACACGAGGATGTTAATTGTTCAAGTTGTTTGAAATCTTACAAAACTTTTGTATTCAAAATGAGATAATCAGAAATTTAAAAAAAGAGAAAGCGAAGATTCCGAGTTTAAAAATATAAATAATGCAAATAAATCTACGATAATATATCCGTTTTCGTTTTACCTGCACCGAATGCAATAACGTTCAATGCGATGTGATACAATGGCTGTGTTCTAAAATTCATTGCCGCTGAAACTCTACAGTTTACATTACGTGTACATTTTTAGCACTGAGTAAACTTTGGAACATAATTTTTAAAATCATAGGTCTGTTTTTATTGCTGCACTTTCTGAACTAATACATATAGTGCAATAAGTTGAAATAAAACAAATATACGTTCACTTTAACTTACTGCACCGGTTCAGAGTACAGCAACAAAAAACAGATCTCATGTGAAGGCTGAATAACAAGTCAAATGTCTAGAGATATTCGTGCATCGTGCCGTAAAAGTTATTAAATTATTTGACAATTGTATAAAAAGCAATAGTTTTAAATCTGCCAAAGAAAATAATATATTTATTTCTATAAATTCTTTGATTACATTGTCCCTTCTTCTCGCACCATAAACCTAAAATTAATAAATGTGATATCTTAAACACATAACATTCATTCAGTCTTCAAGGGTGGTGAGAAATATCTCGTGACTGTCCTTACGACCATAACAGCACTGAAAATTATCCTAACGTTAATACAAATTTGTAACTTGCATAGTTTCAAATACAATTACAGCATTTAAATACCTTAGTATAGCGATTACTCCAGCTGGCATTATCTTTCCACTGTTGTAAAATCGATACCCCATCAGACCTCCAAGGGTCGTGCTAGTTCCTAAGAAAACTGCAACGTTGGTTGGATCCTGGGAAGTCTGGTAAGCACCATATCCTAGAACTGATCCAAAAAGAAGACCTGCGGCCAGCGAGGGGATAGAACCTGGAAAATTCAATAAGATTAGCACTTAAAGCATTCCAAGTCATGTCAGTGAGAATCATAAGATTTGTTCTTTTTAATAAATTTTTAATAAATCTATTGTATAGTTCATCCTTTTTCTTTTTTTTTTTTTGAATATATAAGAAGTTTAGCTAAAAAGAAAAAGAACAAATTTATAGATTCCATTTCGGAACTGACATACAATTTATATAGCTCAAGTATAAATCATGACAGCAATTAAATTTATACAGCACAAACCTATACAGAAGATTACAACATCTCCAATATTATATTACTGGAATATTACTAAAATGTTGCATATTGCTGCAATTTTGCTGAAATGATCCATACTGTAATAGAAATGACTCCAACTTCCAAAATGATCACTAATATCAGTTTCTACCAATATAAATTAACCTTAATTTCTGTTCAACTTATTCTTAGAATTAGAAAAAAAATAATGTTAAAATAATGTTAGTTAAAATGAGATTAAAATTAAATTATTGAAAACATACATAAAAGTCTTTTTTTTTCTATCATTTACGTTTTATTTTAACATTATTTTGACATTATCATGACTTATCATTCTGCTTGAAAAGTGTTGTTTTATCTTTGTTATTTATTAAATACTAACCAAGAAAAATAGAACAACGTTTGTGTGTCTCCTGAAAGGAAAGCAAACAAATTTTGTCAACAACAATTAATCAACTACTCACTCGATTTCACGTAACCTAGCACTCCGCCACCAGCCACTGCGATAGCGTACGCAAATGCGGCGTAATCGATCGGCATTGCTGTAAAAAGAAAAATCGTTTGCAGTCTCCATTGTGTACGGTGTGACGTCTATTTATATAATTACCGAATGATAAGCTCGATATATCTTTCGCGTTGTGTTGCAATTACGCAAAAATTATACACGGGACAGTTAACTACCGAAAGAAATTTTTCTCTGCTTCTTCGTCACACCTCTCGACAATTAATTCAACGAGGTTTTAATTGCAATAAATAACACCCATATAATCACATGCTATAGCTCGACGCGTAATTTGTATTTAATGTACGACGGCGGGCAATCCATGATAAGGCATGATTTTTTGCAGTCTTCTTTTCAGTGCTACCATCCGCCGTTCATTGGCCAATCACGTTCTACTATTAAGTTAGGTTAGATTTTAAATGACGCGTATGTAATAACGATCCATTACAGGCAATTATAGATTTATTTACACCAATTACATAACATTTGTTACTTTGTTCATTCTTCATTCTTTTGCGAATGTTTCTTTTATTATTATAAATATAGTTAGATTAGAAATAAGTTAACTAGAAAAATTACAATTCTTTAGCAACAAAAATATGTTTGGTACATATGATTTAAAAAAAAACCGCGAAGAGACATTTGTGAAGTACAGAAAAAAAATTGGATAACTTATTTAATCTTTACATTAGTACATTTTTCAAATAGCGTCCTCTAATATATGTCAGTCGAATATTTAGTGAGGAAAATTGCGATATGAATATTTTAAAATTCAAACGAGAGATTTTTAAAAAAAAAAGGAAATCCAAAATTCAGCGTTTACGCGAGGAAGTCTAATTGAGCTTCAATATCTAAATTAACTTTAATTAATTTAAGTTCAATTTTTAGAATTAGAAAAAGATGAAGAGTTATATAATTGGACTATTTTGTAGAAACGAGCATTAAATCCTCTTTCGGAATAATCGATTTTTTTTAAACTCCCAATTCAATAATAATTATTTTTATTCTCTTAATTAAAATCGTTTATCGATCGTTTAT
>Ga0157364_1005153_pt1 | contig 13234 bp, 4 predicted proteins | sample AttsexASBM2_FD_111476 | JGI IMG/M metagenome (GOLD analysis project Ga0157364, IMG submission 111476) | Fungus gardens microbial communities from leaf cutter ant in Ribeirão Preto, State of São Paulo, Brazil - Atta sexdens ASBM2 | ecosystem: Host-associated > Fungi > Mycelium > Unclassified ... | reverse complement strand
ACACACACACACACACACACACACACACACACACACACACACACACACACACACACACACACACACACACACACACACACACACACACACACACACACACACACACACACACATATAATGGAACACGTTTTTAAATAATTCTAAAATAAATGCGTAATGATGAAATAATCACAAATATCAAAATTAAAACAATATAAAATAAAAATAAATTTAATACCAAACGAAAATTGTATTTCTATTTCACTCAGTTATAAATTAAATTTGTTATAGTATTAAAAAATAGCGATATCGAAAGATGAAGAAAAATTGATATCAATTGGAAATTGTGTTACGTGATCAATTTTTATAACGCTGTTAGATTATATTTATAACTGAGTGGATTATATTTGAAATATGATTAATTTTTATATATCACGCTGTTAGATTATATCTATAAATGAGTGGATTATATTTGAATTGTCGAAAGGAATTGCTGTGAGGGAAATAAATAAAATTTTCGTGCCAAAATCGATCTGTGTCAAAGAAGAAATCTGTTGGGAAAAGAATCAAAGTGACGGCGTATGGATCAGCCAATCTAACACGTCGCCTATCGTGGTGGTCCAGAAAATATAATTTATCGTTTGATTCATCCAGTCAAGCGTATGGATGCGTATAAGTGGCATATATCCGCATGGGCTGTCGCATAAGCTATCGCGTTTCCACAAGAATGAACGAAAGCACCTTAATATCGCCATAACAAAACGCATCATTCACAATAAACGTGACGCACCGCGCGCGCAACACACATAAAGAACCATAATACGTTAACTAGACTCAAGAAGCAAATGTAGCGACACGACGTTGCGACGTTGGCGACAACGTTAAATACTCATTGCTGAGGTTTATATCGCCTCAAGTGAGTGGAAGATTTGTTATTACGGTGATTACACTAGGTTCTGCTATGAGAGGATAAGACAAAAATTTTCCTAGCTGCATTCATGAGGTTTTATCTCATTCTTTTTTTTTCGTTGCTATTTAATGCGGTAATTAATTAATTAAAATTATTTTATCTTTTTTTCTTTTGTGCAAAGAAAAAAATTCGGTAGAAAGGAAACAATGAAATCTTTTCAGATTTGTATTCCTATTCGGATAGAAAACTCTGTTTTCTTATTTTCACTTCTTTTCACTTTGTCTTTTGTTATATTTGTGTATATTTGTATATATTTGTGTATATTTGTGTATCACTCTAATTTTTTTTAACACATTTATATCAACTTTCTATTCTTATCACACGATTATAGTTAATCGTATCAAATACTTACATCATTTTGGAAAAAAAACTATGCATTTTAGTACTTGATTTTTTGTAAATTTGTCTCTTAAATTGTTTTACTTCAATCTCTCTGTGTATGTATAAATAGCGATTTATATGATAATAATATTATAATATAAATAGTTATCTAAATGAACTCACGTTATCCTGAACTGGTAGATTCCAGTGGTGCAATCGAACGAACGAACGAAGCCCCACCAACGCGCAGTGTCACCATCGATATCCGCAGTGCCGTTGTTGGCATCCAGCCAAAATCTATCCTTCGCTTCCACACCCCGCTACGTACTTTGTAAATCGAGGTTACCCGGGCTTCTAGCGACGCGCCCCTTTATCGTCCGAGTTTTCGGGCCGTAATCCGACATAAGGTCAAGATTGCACTCATTGCACAAGTCCAGGTAGCCAAATCTATATCCAAAACTGCATTTTGCAAAGTGTTTACTACAAATATGAATAAGATGGCAGATTACGATGACAGATCAATTGATGCAGAAACTAAATAATTATTTCAATAGCAATTAAATAATACATTCTATATTTAAATAATTGCGAAGACAAATTCTGTTCGGACGGATTCTGCTGATATATGATCTGCTATCCGATTATGTCAGCAAATATGTGCTGGCAAAACATGAACATAATGCGAATATATGTAGGTAATTGAATATATGTAGGTAACTTTGTCATGATATTCTGCTAAAATTTATTTACAAACTGCTGTAGTATGCTGCTACCATTTTGCTCCCTGCAGTGGAGGAATTTTTTGAAATATTTTTGATTGCATAAGTAAATTTGGAATTATTATCTAGTAGTGTAGAAAATGTGATTTCAGATGGGTGATATTAAGTAATTATTTATTTTATAATTATTATTAATATAATTTTTTTTATTTTGAATCATGAAGATATATATTTCTTCATTGATAGTTGCCTAATCTAACTAAAACTTAATTTAATCTATATTAGTCTACGTATGTTATAAAGGTAAAACGCCAATATGTGTAGTATGTACTATGCTATAACAAGCAACATATGTATGTTTACGGTGAGACTAGCATACTAATTAGTTGATATTGGAGTTAACATGCATTGATCGCAAGCAATAAATTAAGAGCTTGTAACCTGACTTTGATTAATCAATTTAGTCAATACAGTTTATCTTTTTTAACATCTGGCAGATTTTCCACCATTATTTCAACAACCAAGATAACATCATGCTTCAGAGAAATATTCCAATGATTTAAATAGATTAAATAGATTTGTTTGGATCAAGTCAAATTAGATTAAATTGAGTGCGATTGGTTGACTTTAGATCATGATAAAAAGACTGTTCAAATTAAAACTACAAAATTAACCAACAATACAAATGTTATATCCAAATTTATTGAAAATTTAAATGTTGTTCATACTATAATTAGTATTTAATTTTAATCAACTTATTCAATTTTTTATACACACTTCTGTTATAAAACGTGTAAAAACAAATGTTTCTCCAATTTCTTTTCGGATCAAAGGAAAATGGCAGTTTCCTATGGTATCTCCTTATCTCTTCCTTTATCGCCACACAGGATTTTCTCACGAGAATTTATGGAGCGGGACGATGAAAACTATCCATCTTTCTTCACGACTTGGCAAACGGGCTTTGTGCGATAACGTCCCGTGGATCACAGGAGTTATCGCCAGATGTTGATTGGCCTCTGTCATTTTTATCCAGGGAGTTTTTTGTTCGTCATGTTGTTATGACATCATTGTTGAAAAGATAAATATATTGTTTCTCACGTGTCGAATATAGTATGATATCACAGATCTCTGCAAAAGATAAAACAAGCATATCAAATATATATATCTGACTAAAAGTTATAAAAAAAATATATGATTGAAGCTAATGTATTTTTTATAAAAGAAAGAGATTTTTTTGTGTAAATATGTTTAATTGAAACATAATTGATTAATTTTTTATTAATTAATGAGAGGTCAATAAGGTAACTGGATGAGTAATATAAATTCATATGAAAAATCATATGGTAAATGTAAAAATATTTCCAATTGTAATAATTGTTCTAAAAGTGATATTGAACATGAATACAATCTGATTGAATATTAATGCAATTTGTGTTTAAATATTGTTAAAAAATAATTAAACAATTTTATCTTAAATAAATTTAATCACGACATTAAAAAAAAAGTTAGAATAAAATATATATCTTATTATATATATATCTAATTTCTTTTCTTTTGTACAACTATTATCATATATGTAAACGTGCGAGAGTAAGTAGTTGGAAGAAAGAACAGTACTTGTCGATATATGATATCGCGAAAACAGATCATCCATATTTTATCCATATTATGGATAAAATACAAAGACAACGAAGATGAGGAAGAGATGTGTAAGAAAGATATGGAAATAGTTTCCTTAAAGATGGCGATGCGACGAAAAGATTTGCGAAGAAAGAAGTCGTTAGAGGGAAAAATGATAAAGGAATTCTAGCAGGAACTTTGCATAACATCCTACGTGGAAGTAGAAAGAAGCATGAAAAATATGGATATGGTGTTAGATGGCTTAATTTCTGCTGTAATTCACGGTAAATGCGATGCTTTCAACACAAGAAAATCTTTTCGAAGTAAAGATTTAGTTTAAATTCTGTGTTTAACGCTGTTTCTCTAGATAATAAATTTTGACTTCCGCACGTCTCGGGAATTATTAAGTAAATATTATACTGTACATATATAAAATTAGGAACGCGGAAGTTGCTCCATTTTGTATGAATAATTTCTTCTCTTCTGTTAGATTGATGATCGATATTATCTTGTTTCAAAGAACTTCATATCGTGTATATATATCGAGATTTGCTTTGTGTAGATTAGACATGCGGGCTGATAACTCATTTGTTAGATTAAGTAGTCCTTTCTAATCTGGGTTCCCTTGAAACTGTACAGCCAACGTACTCTTATCTAATCCAGTACAACCCTCAAAATGGCCCTTCTCCTAATCCTCATTATCGCGTTAAACCTTCGAAATCTTCTACTGAGAAAACATATTTAGACACAATGTTGCGAAAGCTAATCTTATTAACTTTCTACACGATAATAACTTTGGAGCCCCTTAAGCAACTTATTACTGAATAATCAGTACAAGTACTGTTAACGTAATATATTGATATACGAGAGAAGAGAAAGGAATGACAAAATATCAAAATAATTTTAACTCCTACATCCAAGGAACATTTTATCTACATGAAACTTATTAAAACTACAGTTTCAGATTTTTAATCTATCAAAATAATTCCAGAAATATTTGTTAATTTTTAAAATTATATAGCTTTTTAAATAAAAAATTATTTGCTTCTAAATTTTCAATTTGTCTTTGGTAACGTTTCCTATTTATATATCTTTTTACAGCATATATTGCTATAAAATATAGTTAAAAAATTGAATAATATGCTTTAACTATTTAATAGCCTTTAATGCAGATAATATGCTTTTTAATAATATGCTTTTTGGGCTAAAAGCGTTAACAAGAGGAGTGTTTTGATGTATGGATGCACATTTAGAAGCGATTCCATTAGAATCCTGCAAGAAATTCTCTTTGATGACGTATTACGAATGTGATTTCTGAAGTAAAAGCTGTGATAGCGTAAGGGAATAAGAATGGAATAAGTGAGGCAAAGGGCGAGAACTTGGGTAGTATATGCGCTTTATGATCATGGATATATTCCATTTTCGTCTTTCGCCACTTTATCCGTCCGCTTCGGATAAGGCTAGCTAAGTACATTTGATTGTAAGCTGCCCAGCCAGGTTTAAGGCTGATTTACAGCCGGGTGGTAGCCTGACTTGCACGCACGTGAGTCGACTGTATGTGGTTTCTATTCTCAAGCGCTTGAGCCGTTATTAACTTCACACGTGGCGCAACGCGATTCTTCTATTCAGTCGTTTTCTGAACTGAACTGCTCTTTTTGTTCCTGTCTTTTATTTAATACACATTCGTGTATTTTATTATAAATAAAAGTTAGTTTATTGTATAAAACTTAGTTTATTGTATATAATTGTGGTGATTTTTTTTCAATTTATTTTATATCAAATTTTTTAAATTATTCTATATAAAATCTGTATACCATGGTATTTCTATCTTGTCATTTTATATTATAAGTATTTTATTTAATAAATAATTTAATAATTATTGCGTTCTAAGTTGATCTACACGTCAATATTTTCTTTTCATACGATACACATGTTTATAAAAAAAATATAGTGAAGAGTAAGTAAGATGTTCCTTGAATCTTCTTAAGGCTTTATCGACAATGAGTAATTTTCGATTATAGTTTGCAATCTGGCTCGTTAAGGTCCGCAGTAGATTTTTTTATCATTTCGAATTAAAAATTAAAGAAAAATTCTTAAATTATCTAAAATTCACAATAAAAAAACTGACTGTGCCTTAAAAGATCCCGCATTGCCAACGGAGTGTTGTTTGTATGATTAAGTATGAGTAATTAATTTTTTAACTTACATTAGTATAAGTATCATAAAGATATTTTTTTTTTTAAACGGATACAGTAAATATATTTTTATATCTCTTTGTTTGAAATCTTTACAAGATTTCAATATAAACATTTTAATTATTTTAGTCGATTTGTTTATTTGATAAGAAATTATACAATTTTACTTATAGTCTGTATTTAACTTAATTCTTTTTTCATTTACGAAATAATAAACAAAGTAAAATTAAAACTGGCAATTTGTTTGAACAAGACATGTTTGACCGGGTTACGTTAGTAAGAAAGTATCAAAGTTCAAAAGAGGAAACCTCCTTCAAAGTACAAAAGGAAGGAACTGAAGAGGTAAAAGTTCAGAGTAAATGATGAAGGAGGATGCGGGAGAGAAAAGTGAATGAGTTGGAAGTGAGAAAAAGAGAAGCAACGGTAATTAGACGGATGATTGAGCCCTCCCTAAGAGATGATCTTGACTAGAAGTAGTTGGAGAGACGTTGCAGACGTGGTAAGAGGTGAATAGTTCGACGTTCAGTCCTAAACATGATTGAAATTACTTGGACGCTTTTATTTAGACGTAGATAGAACAAATAACTTCGAGGGAATTAGTAGTCACACAAAAAAGTGTATGATGCAGATTAATGATTAGATCATGCGCTATTAGCGACGACATAGAGGAGCCGATTAAGCCTACAGAATGTGTCAATCTCGCATGTGGGCGGCCGCATCATATTAACGTCAAAACCTGTCGCCTCTCTGCATCCCTGCGAAAACCACAAGCGAATAGTGTTAGCACATAAATTAATTTACATGACATTAACATACAGTTAATATTCAGTTAATATTTTTAAATTTTATTATAAATAATAATATAATTCAAATATTTATATGATTTATAATTTTTTCGACATAATTAGAAGAAAAAGAAAGAGAAGAGATATGTGTAAAGGTTGAGTTATTAATAATGTATAATTTATATAACCTATAGAATATTAACAATAACCTCAACGTGAACAACAGCTGTTTAAAATAAAAATACAGACAGAGTAAAATCAACGATACAATATTTCCTTTACAATCGAAAGCCATAGTGATGTCATTATTTTACAATCAACGAAGAAATATCTCGGGGCGTGAATTGCCGAGAATACATTCTCATAGCACAGGCGACGCTGTTGGCATCCAGTATCCTTTTCGAGTCTTATCAGCAACCATGCGTTTAACTTAAGCTCGTTGCCACGTCACATAGATTGTTGTTGTTCACTAATTCATTATTATTAATAACGTAAATTTACGAGACAAAAATCATAAAATTAAAAAGAAATTGCTCTATTCCCTATTAAGATACAACAAAACATATTTTATTAAAATTTAAAAGAAAGAAAAGACATTATACACATATAATGACATTTTACGAGGAGTAATAAAGAGTACCTTACGCATAACAAACTTCGTTTGTCTTTATATTTATTAAACACAAATTTTTATTGTATAATCGGGAATATTATATCATTCAGAAAATTTGTATTATTATACTATTTTATATATCATTATTATACTTGACTAATATATTAATCGAGTTTTTTTCTTTACGAAAATAGAGATTTGGGAAAGAGGGAAGTAATTACATTAATTATGTGTAGAAATGGGAGAGTCCTACAGAGATATATAAAACATGTAAACGTATTAGACATTGTATTAATTAAATTATATCGTATTCTTACTTTAATGAACTTAATATTATATGATGGGTGAGAGGAGAACGTAGTTCACGCATCGTCGTGGTCAGACTGCAGACAGTCCGCTGCCAATCATTATATCTCTGGCATGCGAACATACCACTGTGTGCGAAACGGGGGGTATGCGAGAGGGTCAGGGGACGTTCGCTGGTCGATGAGGGAATATGGCAGCGGCAAGGGATGTGACGAGAGTGGTCGACGAGAGCACGCTCTCGGGAATGAGGGGGGTGACAAAGGGCGAGCACTATATTGGCATACCAACGGTGTGGGCGATATAGGAATACTTCAAGAACAACTTTATAGCGCGAAAGCCTGCCGACTCGAGATTCCTCCCTCGGTGATTGCCTACCTACCTTCCTTCCTTCCTTCCTTCACTGGTGCGCAAAGATGAATACAAGCCGTGAGCTAAGCTAGCGAACTCATCCCTGAGTATTAATATGGAACAAGCAAATGCTGGAGTAACGTTAATAAAAAAAGGTAGAAAATTTAAGACGATTTATAATGCAACTTCCTACTCAGGAAACTTTAAAATCAGGAATTGTTTCTTAATCTTGTTAATTATGCAAAACATATTTTTTAAATCAATTTCGATGAAATTTACATAATTGCGTTTATAGATACATATATAGAATAATTGAATTACTTAAAGAATTAAGTATCTTATAAATTAGATTTAATTATATTAATTAGATTTAACTATTTAATTAAATAGAATTAACTATTTAATCGGATTAAATTAGAATTAACTATCTCATTAAAAAAATGCAATAATTTATCATTTTAACGGCTTATGCCATAATTGTTTTGTAAACTATAAGATAGAATTTCTAATTATAAGGTATTGATGTTAAAACATAAAACAAATTTTTAATGCAATTTAATGCATTTTTATATAATGCTTTCAAAAACTCATACATTTTTAATATTAAGAATTAACGAATTTAAAAAATTAAGAATGCACAAGATAAAAAAGCGGTGAAATATTGCGCTTTATTGTGTAAATCGCGCGTGCTTAAACTGCAGAAATTTATGCACAGCATAAATGACGGAGTTCTATTAATGTTGTTATTTCGCGCGACTACTTCATATTATATTATTAATAATTTTTCTTTTAATCGAGACAATTTTATCATATTTCTATCTAGTTATCGAAATTCATACGGAGATTAAATTTTTTTTAGAAAATAAGTAAAGAAATCTTTGTCCTGCATAAATAATCAATTTTTATATTTTCTTCTTTCTTTAGAGATATTATTCAATATTTTGTTGAAATTTAGTAAAACGTTCACGCGCGTCTGACCAAATCTCGGCATGTTCCATTGTTATAATACTAACACACGTGTGTATATAAAGCCACGTGCACATGTCGGAATTCTCGAACGCAATCAAACGCAACGCATTTGATGTGATTGAAGCCATCAAGGCGTGCTTGAACGCTACTAACGGAATAACTTGCACTAAACACACAGATCGCGTGTCTGTAGTTTTCACCATTATTAGCTGAAGTACCGTGATTTATTCATTATATTATTTTACTCTTTTCTATCTATTCTTATAAAAATTTTATTCGTCAATTTTCAAAATTGAATAACGTTTTAACAAGTCGCACGCGCACGCATGCGTTAATAATAAATTTAAAGATAAATTTAATTATAGATTTTTAGTAATTAAAAAGAAAGAAGTTAGTTCCTTAATAAAAAGTTGTATTAAATTATGTTCTTCAAATGTTTGTTTTCATTTGATTAGAATTATAATTTTCTCTCTTTTCGTAAAATCCAAATTTCTGATTTTGAATTATCTATATCTTGCAAAACATACTCACATTATTTACAAAACACATGTATCAAGCCAGATAGCTTGCGGAAAATGTGGCGGCGAGTCGCATAAGCGAGCGAGGAGGTCGGTCAGAGTGATTTAGGCGAATCAGTAACCCGCGGTGTTGCGTTACTTGTTTACTGCCGGAGCACCCGTTGCATTATTCAACAGCCGCCCATATTTATCAAGCCGATAGTCAAGCAGGGTGGCAGCAGGTACGAACGATACATAAACGCGTAAAACGAAATAAACGATAGTGGGACCTTTGTTAAGAATCGTTTCCTATGGATGACTTTTCCTTTCTCCCGGTTGCAATTGGCTAAAAGCATAGATAGATATTACATTGTACAAGAGAAACAAGATAAAAGATGACTTTTCCAAGTCTTTTTGAGCTATGTACAGGGCGTCCTGTAATTGGAAATAGTAAGAAAAGATATTTTTTTTCAATTTGTTAAATTAATTTTCTCAAAAGTATAGATACGCAAAAAAATTTTATTGATAACATTTGATAATTTTTTATATGTAAAATGTAAAATCATTTTTTTTCTTGTTTATATATTACCAATTCGAGAATATTCTTCAATAAATTCTCTAAGTATATTTCAATCCTCTTTTTTAATTGAAGAACAGCTTGATATTTTTTTTAGAAGAGAAGGCTTATATTTTTAAAAATAATTTCTTAAATTTTAACATTAAATGTATAAGTATATATTGTTTCACAAAGATAAAAGCAAAAATAAGTAATTTTTGTAGAAGGGAGAAATTGCAATTAGCAAAGCGCGGATCATTTGCACGCAAGTATTCCAAGTGAAGGCGGAAAGCCATTAAGGAATATTCCCACGTGTAGAGCGCACTTAATGAGCGATATAATTTATTGGGTCTACTCGCGGGTAGTAGTTAATAGGGTCTGCGACCTACGACCCATTAACCGGAGGTCGATTGCGAGATATCGTTGGCGAACATCTGTCATACCTTGTGCACGATAGGTCAGAGTGGTAGCCAAGAGGTGGAACCAAATCCCAAATTACCCAAAAGAGTTTAAAATTTTGGATAAGAATCCAGAGAAAATTGTTCTGTCCGATCTTTAAATTATATCTGGATATAGATAAAGAAAGCTTTGACATTATTATATTTAGACATTATTAAATTAAAAAAATTTATTAATTATTTAGATAAAGTTTCGAAGAAACTTATAAGAAAATGAAATTGATACTTCTATTGTATTTCAAACTTATAAATAGAATGCAAAAGCAAAAAATATATTTGAATTTTCATATTCTATTTTCCAATAGCTGGAAAATTTAAAATAGATTTTTACTGTAGTCTCTGATTATTTAAATCTAATTATCGAAATTGCAAAAAGAACTTTTCTTTTATTTATTTCTTTGCTATTTTTGCTATTTCTTCTATTCTATGTTGTTTTATAATTCCGAATCAGCTTAAGTACCTACTACTGTAATATTTATTACTGTTCTTAGAAGTTTCGTTTGCAAATATTTATATAAAGTAGCAAACAATTCACTCGCTTCTTCTCGACTACAAACAGAGAATACAATAATACTGAACAGTATAACGCGACAAAATAATCCTTTACAACACTAAGTTATCAGCCATTTCTCTGCTAACCTACTTATATAATGGTACTCACAAATGTTATATTCTTCAACTTAGAAACTTTAAAGACTTTACATTAAATATTTTATATATGTGTTCGTTTGTTTATTATTTTGAAATGTATATATATATATATATATATATATATATATATGTATACTAACTTAAAAATCTTTTCTCTATTTTTCTGTGAACACATAATTTGTTTATATATTTCAGACGTATTTAAAAAAAAATTTTGCAAAATATTTGCTACAAATTTTGTCGATGTTATTAAAAATATAATAGAATTTATTAACAAAATGTGATAATAGAAACCGAGTGGAATCTACTTGTTAAGTAGAATATGCATATTATTTAAATAAAATTAAGTTACGAGATAGTAGATTCTGCTGGGTTTTTGCTGGCAATCTATTGTCAGATTATGTCGACAGGCTGCCGGCAGAACACGAGCTTTGATGCGGACATAATTGATCTATCGTAATTCAAAATTATATGAAAAAATTACTAGTGCACTGCTATACTCTTATTCTAATTTCGAAAATTTCTTTTCACTGTTAGAAACGCATTTGAAATTCTTCAATTTAAATACGAGTCAATTTGAAATTTTTATTTAATTCAGCAAGCACTTACATATGTCACATGTACATCACACTGTTATAAAAAGTAGAATACGCGATATCGGTTCTTCCTTTGTTCAAGGATCACTCAATATCTTTGTAATTGTACTTCGCCATTTTTACGAGATTTTATTTTTTCACCACTGTGCTGTCATAGCCAAAGGATAAAAGATTTGTTACACAAAATAAATCTGCGTTTTATTCTATAGCTTTGTTCGGCACACTGCACGCGTTATTCCATCACTTCATTCCCCGTGACCCAGTCGAGCCGCTTAACCGGTTGTACAAGCTCGATGTCGCTCACCACCGACATTCCATTCTTCGTTCTCCATATCGAGAGGTGTCGGTGTCGCATTCCGTTCCCGCATCCTATTCTATAGGAAGGCCGATCATGTCGGTTATAGGAACGGCAAAAATATTGCGCGATAGATAGGGGTAGAAGGGAACCAACGGTACCTCTGAGGAGGAACTGAACATTTTTCTAGCTCCCCTCCAGCCCCTCTACGCCAGCAAGCACGCCCATCCCTGTAGTGGGGGTGCGCACCCCCGTAGAGATTGGTGGGGGCAGATAGAAGTTGCGGAGGTGGTGGTAGTCTCCGTGCCGAAGTCTGACCGTTACGGCACCAGTACTACTGTCGCCACTATCACGAGTGCAGGCCATCACGGGACTCAATCATGGACATACTGGGTATGTCCTATTCAAAACCAAGCATGCACTACTTAACTGCTTATTGTTGAATCTCGTTCGTTTAATATGCTTCGATTGTTGAAATCTGCTCCCTCGGAAAAAAAGAAATTTTACGAATCATATTTCATCGCGGTCGCATGCTTTAATCGCGAGTGTTGGTGAGACTGGCTTCGACTCTTTCTTAATCGTGAGACTTCATCTACATCAAAGGATTAAGGTATTGTGGCTGAAGGAAAAACATTTAAAAATCAATTGGATTAGTTCTACAACTTTTCTTTATTTAAATCTTTTGCTTATCTATATCTCTCTTTCTCTCTCTCTCTTTCTCTTTTCCTTTTTCTCTCAAAAATATGCAATTAATAAAAAAAAGGTATCGTGTGATGCTCGAGATTTCGCTTTACATCTGCAAAGATATTTAAGTAATTACATAAAAAAAAAACAATTTTACTAAAATATCTAAAAATTTAAATAGATATACAGTTCTGAACATAATTTTGTTAGATCATCAAAATAGTTATGTAGAAAATTCAAGCATGATGTGCAATGCTGCGAAAAGTTCTGACATTCTATTAATCACTTTGAGCGTTATACATAATTACTTTGCAATCCAACAAAATGATTTTCAGATCTACGTAAAGATCTAGGTAAATTTTTAGATACTTTAGCAAAAGCGTTTTTTCCGCGTATGATTAGAAATTGGAGAAAAATAGTAATATTTATCAAATCTATTATTTTCTCACAGTTTCATGTTTTAAAAATAAGATTTTTTTGTAATATATGTATATAATTGTGTGTGTGTGTGTGCGTGCGTGCGTGCGTGCGTGCGTGCGTGCGTGTGTGTGTGTGTGTGTGTGTGTGTGTGTGTGTGTGTGTGTGTGTGTGTGTGTGTGTGTGTGTGAATCTTTTTTTGTATAATATTCTATCAATATATATATAAAATTTTAATCTCTATATATATATTTT
>Ga0157364_1005152_pt1 | contig 13235 bp, 5 predicted proteins | sample AttsexASBM2_FD_111476 | JGI IMG/M metagenome (GOLD analysis project Ga0157364, IMG submission 111476) | Fungus gardens microbial communities from leaf cutter ant in Ribeirão Preto, State of São Paulo, Brazil - Atta sexdens ASBM2 | ecosystem: Host-associated > Fungi > Mycelium > Unclassified ... | reverse complement strand
TTTTTTTTTTATATTATATTTATAATTTTAATAAAAAAAAAAAAATTATATTTTATATATTTTATATATATTTTTAAATATATATATAAAAAAATATATATATATATATATATATATATATATATATATATATATATATATACGTATATCCTTTATTCATTATAATATCGACGCAACTTAAAAAAATAAAGTTTTTCAGAAAATATTTTTGAATGTTTTGAATTATTAAAATTAAAATTTTCTAACATTAATTTTGTAATGCAATTGTGTAACTAATTGTAAAGAAATAAAAATATATTCTTTCTTTTTTTCGTCATATTTTTCTGTAAGCAATTAAAAAAATGACAATTTTTGAGTTATGTTATCTTTGTAACAAATGATATGTAGAATATTTAATCTCTTTTACTTGTCTGCCCTTTCGCCTCCTCAACGCAATCACTTCATGTCATACTTAACGTGCGATCGTCGTGCGCTTATTATTATCGTTTGGCGCGGTGCAATTAATGACGCCGTCGGAGCGTAATTGACGAACGTGCCCCACTTGCTAATCAAACATGAGCGTCCTGTTACGCGTGGCACGTTATTCTCAACCTTCGATACAGGCGTCTTAAGTGCATCTACTTGAATGTCTGTCCACTGTCGCTTACCAAGCTCCAGATACCGCGGCCGAAATAGAGCGCGGACAAAAATAGACATTGTCCGTGAATGCCCGTTAATGCGCGAGATGAAAGAAATTGCGACGGGACGAGCGCATTAGAACGTGTAACGACCTAACAACGGTTATCTAAGCAGTCTGGCGAACTCGTAAGATCTGCATTTCTCTGAAAAAATCAAAATCCTTAACTCTACATTCTGAGAAAAATCATAGATTGCAATTAAAGGACAACAATACAAGTTTTAAAATATATAGAATTAATGTACATATAATAATTGAATGAATTATTTTATACTTATTGCTGTAAAGAAGTGTACATTAATTCTACGAAATTTATAGTTGTCACTTTTATAGTTACTACCAATACGTTTTTCTTTGACAAGAAAACCATCGGAAATCCTTCATATATGATCTCAATAAGTTCTGAATATGCAGAATATCACAAAATATTAGAATAGTTTTTATCTGCTTGTCTGAAGATTTAAAGACAAAAACAATTCTTAGATAGGAGTAAATTAAAAAATTTGACATTTATGAAAAATGTAAATAAACCGTTATTACATTAAAAAAAAAAATTGTTCATTTGATTAGCCTAATTTAGTTTGTCTTTATTTCTTTCTTCTCTTTATTTTTTAAGTTGTATCGTTATTATAATAAATTAATTTAATAATTTTTTCTCAGTGATAAGAGTATAAAATATCATCAAAATTTTTGTATAGAATTTTTTTGTATATCTCATCGTTTTGAAAATATTAAAAATGAAAAATTCACTTTTGAGATATTATTTTCAACATTTAAATCTTGAAATAAGCAGACAAAAAATATAGAAAAATATAGTTTATATTATTTGATGCTCTACGTTCTACAACACATTCAAAACTCATCAAAATCGGTGACGGACAATTCAAACGATTGTGAATGTAGATTAAGTCCAGGTAAATCTCTGAGATTAAAGAAATCTCAGAGATTTAATTTCTCAACAGGCATCTATCAATCTATATTTGACAGATTAATACAAAATCAAATTGAAACAGACACGAATAATTCAGGGATCAACTGATGCATTAGGTCGAAGCCTCGTTTGTCTGGCAATGAATTCGCGTTGAATCATACGCGACAAATACCGCTGTTTCTCTTAATACACGCAAAAAGAGACACAGTCAATATGTGCATTTTCCTAATGATTAGTAGACTGCACGTGCAATGCCATTTTTTTCAGGTCGCGAAGGTCAGACGCTTTAAATATGGACAATAGTAAACGCGACGCGTTACGCGGCTAGGCGCAACTCGGTCGATTGACATTTTGAATGCGAACGGGCGGAAAAGCCTTTGTGCATTTCCGAATGACACGGACAATACGAGTTTAGTTTTCGTCGTCGTATTGATTACCTCGAGTCGTAGTGTTAGAGTTTGAAACATAAATTGAGATCGTTTCTATTTTACAGAAATAAATTTGATATAACGGCGACATATTAAAAGAGAAATAAAGTAATAATCTTATCAAAGTTCATTTCTCTCTAATATTCTTAAATACGTCTACAAATATAGTAGCTTGCAAAAAGCCATCTCTGATTAAATAGATTTTTCACATTTTCTTTTAAAAACTTTTAAAAAAGAAATTTTTATTAATATTCTACAGAACGACACCATTAAAAAATGTATACGAAATAAACGTTATTTATACTAACCAAGAATTCCTTCCAAAATAAAGCTAAAACCGAGCAATAATGAATGTTATCAAATAAGAAGAGTCACATTTATTCTTTGAGAAAACAACAAAACTGTTTCGATTCTACTGACAATTTGTCTTCATCAGTTTAGTAAAAAGCATTAAAATTCTTTTGGCCTTCGCTTTTAAAAGAGAACATGAAAAATTCATCCATAGCCTGTTGTCATATATATCATTGTATCTCCCTAATATCCAAGTATATCCCAAAGGGATATACTTGGATATTAAATGTATTCGCTTTTTTCGTTCGTTAATAAACTCGCAGATAAAAGGAAATAGATTTTTGAAATAGATTTAAAAGCTATTGCTTTCGCTTATAGTTTTAAAGGTATAAGAGATTAAATGCTTTATATGAACATAATATCTCCTTGCTGCTCTGTGGTTTAGTTCTTGTAACAGTTCTCCATTTAGTTCTCGTAACAAAATAATGATGCAATTGCACTCCAACGACGCGTTTCGCTGATCATGCTGCGTAAAAACTGTTACACGCGAATATGCGTCTCTCATTCCTCGGTTCAGAACATTTCTCGCAGAATTCGCGACGGCCTGCGTCATATCGAGGACGACCTGCACGTTATGCGTGAGAGCGCATTGCGATTCATGAAAAAACTCACGCGCAACGTTAGGGCAATTGTGTCAGAAATTCTCGCGAATTAATCAGTCTGCCGGTAAGTTCGTTAACGAACCAAAACGTTCGTTACCGCAGAACTCAATGGCACCATTCAGCAGGAATCGCGCGATGACGTGATGAATTAATCGCCAATTGAAGAAGGTCGAACCGAAACTTAACAAGGATATCGAAGTGTCGGCAATTATCCACAACCTCAAATAATTTCTTTAGGAAACGAACTAATGAAGCTAAAACGATGAAAAACCATTAAAAAGTTAAGCAACATACTCGTTTGAAATTCAACTTTTTCTATTGTATAATTGCAATTAATTTACAAACAAATCCAGCCGTGTAAAAAATGACTTCAATATAAGTATAGGAAGAAAAATGATTGATCTATGTGAAATTAGTTCCAGCTTTTGAAAAAATGAACTTTTTATAGCTCGATTGCTTATCATTTGCATATGTATGCATATATATGCACTTCTGATGTAAAAAATATTAATTGTAAGTGTAATGTAAAAAGTATCTTAGAATATGGCTATACAACGATTATTCATTTATCAGAATAATAAATTTGATATACATAGAGCACCGATCTCTGTATGAACCCGCTAATTTCATAAAATTTACTAGAATTCCAGCGAATATTACTTTACATTTTTTTTTCGTATATGATTAATTTTTTGTATAAAAATAACACCCTACTGCATATAAAAACAAATTTGTACATTTGAATGTATATAGTAGCATTTTTATAAAGAAAATTAAATTACATACATATATTGAAGTCACTTATAATACTTTAATTTGCAATGTACAAAAATTAATTGTTATAATTATTGTAAACTGTGTTTATGTGAAAACTTATGAAGAGAATATATAATATATACATGACTATGTATTGCGTGTAGAGTCTATTCTACAATTGCGTAAGCGTAGTACTTGTAAGTGGTTGTAGTTGTTTGAAGAATTGATCAATCACAATCGAATATGAAAAGAATATTCGACTGTGATTAATCAATTCTTAACAATAATCATTTAATTATACGCTTACGCAGTTGTAGAATGGGCTTAAGAAAACAGGGAGAGAAGTGGCATGCATGCACTCACCAGGGTGAGCGCAGATAAGCGGCGCCATCCGTGATAAACAGATGATCAATACGCTTCCGGTAACGTAAAGTGTTCCAGTCAATAATTATCGATAATTACAAAATAACTGATCTGATGCTTCATACGCAGCCGGGTAAAAACCTTACACGCATTAGCCATAGATCGTGCACGAGTGTGCGTGTAACCAGCTATTGGCAAACCCTCGCCTTTCTTGGCAACTGGTCTGACTCATTCAACGATGGAAAGAACGCGTTAATAAAAACGGTGCCGATTGTCTTATAAAAGAATAAAGCTGCATTCGAAGCCGGAGGCACTGGAAAATATCGATATGCTCAAATAAAAGAAAATACCAAGCGCCAAAATGTTTCCAGAAAAGAAATATAAATTACAATAAATATAAATTAAATGTATTGCAAGCATAAGCATAGTAAAAAATATTTGTTTGTATTAGAAACGGTTCACTCAAGTCCTTGTTAAAATCTTGTGCCAAAGAATTTGTAGTATAACCTAAGTGTTAATTTAACATAATATGATTGTTATTTAAATTTGTGTTAAATTAATATGTTAACATTTCTTAGAGTTAATAATTTATAAGTGAACGAATAACATAAAAATAATATTTTTAAAAACGGTTCTAATCTAAAATAAATGAATAAAATATATTAATTTAACACAATTATAAATGTTAAATTATTATAAATGTTAAATTATATGTTAATTTTAATGAAGAAATATGATTACTTATAAATTATATCAGTGTTACATCATGTTTTTTGTACTAATTTTTTATATAATATCGGTGTTACTTTCTAACATATTCATTTTGTTATTTTAACACAAAAATTTGAGTGGACTCTTTAAGACATTGTGAAATATGTTAACATAAATTTTCCTTTACAAGGAAATAGTGTTAATAAATAAATAACTAAAATATCTTTTCAAATAATCCTGAATTAAATGATATTTCAATCAGTATAGATGTGCAAGATCGCAAAGGACAAACTGCAAAGGACAATGACCTCTTTCAATATTTTTGCTACGGAAAAATCGATTGTAGAAGTTTGCTCAATTTCAAAATATATTACAAACCTTATTTGTTTTACTTCTCATTTAAAAAAGCATATAATTTTAAGAATTTTTAAAAATAATTATATTCAAGATAATTCCATTGAAGATAAGTGGATTGAACTCTGCGAACTTTAGCGTATAGATGAAGGTAGTATAGAGCTGTAATGAAGAACGGCAGAGAGAAGGTAAAGACTATTATTACATAAATATTGGCTGATTTGGTGTTGCCAGTATGAGTATGAATTTACACGGAACAAACATCGCGGAGCCATTCCCTTTAATTCCAGAGTACTCGACCACGAAAGCTCGCGCGACGTCGTAATTCAATTTCGATTGTACACACGGTCAGCCGGAAGTCGATTGGTTCCCATAGCAGAATTTCCTGACCACACGCGATCGACGGCAATACCAGAACTCATCTTAAAATCGCATCGCAAATACGCGATTAAAGACATGCGATTCCTTTAATCTTGGCAATTGTACCGACACGGCGCTCTTTAATCTTGCTATTGTACCGATTCCTTTTCACCGCTTTCATGAATCACAAAAGACGTATAAAAGAAATTGAGAAGAATCACAAAAAATGAATGTAAATTATTGTAATTTATTTTGCAAGAAGATCATCAGTTAATAAACTTCCCATTACTATATAGAATATTAGAGTTTACATCCTACTTTTCGATATAAATTATTTCAAAACACAACTTTATCTTTATAGATTCATTTAAATATCCAAATGTCAATGGATAGCTATTGTGGAGAACGAATAAAGTGACAAAGTCCGATTGATGATTTAAATCTCAAGGACGAGTAGAAGCCTTAGAAATATTCTGCGTTGGCGGACTAATATTGTGCAAAGTGCGCGACGTATGTAGTATGAAATAATAGTCGAAGCTCCCAGGCACAACTGCGTGATGAGCAATACAACGAATTATAAGTAGCATCGATGAAATAATACGACGTACTCGATCTCATCATTCTCTAAAATTAAAGCCATCCGAAGTAATTATATGCAAAACGATTAATGTTTTTAAATTAAATATAAATAAAAATTAATTTCCATTTCTGCTTACTCGTACGTGTAAGCGGATAACGAATTGTTCCTAAACTTCCCAAAGATAAATTCTTCCTTTACAGAAAAAAAACTTCTTAAAAAAGAGCCATTCCTAAACTTCAGATTAGGTTTTTCATTTCATGAGATTATGATTGAATTGTTTCTGCTAGGAAACTTAAAATGGCTAACGTTAAAAAAATTAACTAACGATGAGAAGTTATACGATAATACAGTACAAGGATTTCTCATCCTATTTTCGCGAAGAAAAAATTCATTACAGAATATAACGCTCTTTCAAACTCCTCTGAGATAACTAGGTAAAATTTTAAGATCGATATCTAGCATCTTGGCAAGTTTTATATCTGACAGTCAGCATCCGTCGGATAATTAATAACATCAAGGAGCGAGGGAAATGCTATAAATTTGCTTGCGCTTGCAAAAAGCGAGCTTCTCGAGAGGCGCACTGAATGTATTGTGGGAGGCTGTCCAACGAAGCACTCATTACTAATATCGATCGTACCGCATTTCAATGTGTTCGTGAACGACTGGAGTGTCCAAAGTGTCCGAGAGGTGGTCTGATTCACGCGATCGTATTTCTGGCGAGCCAGGTGTTCGGCTTGAAAATGGCATAACTCGTGATATAGCGAATACGAAATTTTGCGACGAGGTAAACTCTACGTTCAGCGGATTATAAATTGTAAAAATTTTAGCTCGTTAGGAGAAACTCGTATCGTAAGGATTGCAAATCTCCGCTTACGAATATAATACTGTTTTCTTTTCAAAAATATTTGATGACTATGACAGCTTTAAGATTATTTACACAATAACTCCAAGTAGTGTGAGAACAACGATAACTCGAGATAACACGTATAATCCGCGGCGGAATGCTTCAACTCTCGGTTAACTCTTCGTAATAAATGCTACTACTGGAGATAAGTAATGTTCATTCACACAGACGTTGGCACAAAGCCTTTGATAAATAGAAAAATATTTCATTCGCATCCATATTTCCATTATTTTAAACTTTCAATGTGCAAGAATTGTAACAATTTTAACTTTTTTGGGGGGAGGAGAACGACTCTTGTCGGAAAGACTGCAATCTCCCGCCACTTAATTATTCAAATCTTTTTCGCAGAATGTCCGAAATCGTTCACATCGCGATATGATGGTTGGGAAACACTGCGCAAAAAGGATTAACGCTCGAAAGCGCAATGATATTTCTTCCCATGCGTGCCGCAACATAAAGTGGTTAACAATAAAGCAATTCCCGCGCGGTCTTTAAGAACCTCTGCGAATTATGAATGCTCTGGTGAGCATTCAACGAACGAAATGCAGGTTTCATGTCCGCCGCCTACGCGATATAAACACACGGAATAATTGATAAAATTTCGTGCCAAATAATGGATTATACCAACGGTTCGTACCTGCGAAATTAATTTCCCGATTAATAAGCCGGTAATTTCTCACACAACTATAGACTTCTTCCAAACAACATAAACAGTGAACAATAAATCAAATTTCATACTAAATTATAAAAATTCATTATGCTTCGCAAAAGCTGCTCTTTACGTTATTCAAATATCACATCGTAATAAAAGCTGAAAAGAAAAAGAAATATGATAATTTGAAAGTTCAATCTTTGGAACATTATAAACGTTTACAATTTTTGTAAATTATAATTGTTTATAAATAAAAAATATAATTTTTCCTTCCGGCTTATCAAGCAAGAAACTGATCGAGTATGTTATCCATTCAAAGAATTTAAAAAAATTGATTTTCCATTTTTTTTTTTTAAATATTTTTTTGAATCTGAGGAAATATATAAACTCGTATCTGGAAAAATATATAAATTTACATATAAACTTATATACAGCAAAGTTTAGGAACCTACTCTCTCACGAATTATGAATGCCCTGAATTCAATAAGAATTCAAGAGCTCGACACGGCGACCGACTGCTGCCTAGTCTATTTACGTGAAATATTTTCACATGGCTCGAAAAATGAGTATTATGCCTGGCGGTGGTGTGTTCCGCCGGATCAATTATGCTAGTCTCCCTTAACGCGCTGCTCGCTCGTTCTTACCGCAACGTACCGCCTCGCGAACGAATGTAACAGTGAGCAACCGACGAGTGTGCATCCGAAGTGCAGACTGCAACGAACGAAAACTTCGTGCCCGGCCTCGTCTATAGTTGATGGTACCCGGCGCGGTCGTGCTCGTGCACGCTGAATTAAATATCGAAAGATATATCCACCCCAGGCACTCCTATCTCTTTCTCCAAGACTGCTTCGAGAATGAACGATCTCCCTGGCTGAAGTTTTGAGAACTTATACATAGACTCGAGATAGTTTGAAAAATTTACGAAAATAAGGACAGACGGAATTAGTAATTTCATCGGATGAAGATTTATGGCAATCGTATATATGTCTTTTCAAGATTATACTCGTACTTTATAACCTTTTGTTTTTTATTTCTGAAGTTCTCTCTATTCTCTCTATGAAGTTCTATCTAATAATTTCTAAGTTTTGAAATTATCTTGGCACGCAAAGATATTAAAGCAGTGAAATGTAATCTTCTTTTTTAAGGATCATTTTCAAAGAGCTTTTCAGAAATAGGTAAAACGACTTCTCGAATTTCTTCAAATATAAAATAAAGTCATTTTTTTATAAAACGAAAATTTTCTCGAGATAAATTAAATTTGCGTTCTTTAATAACTAATTAATTTGATTAATTATTCGCAAGAGGACCATGCAAGATTGTTGAGGAAGAATTGAGGGAGAATTTTTAAACAAATTCAGCTTTATCTTTCAAGGATTAAGTAATCGGATATTTTTTAGTTTCGTTCATTTTTTTTACCAATGCAAATTAATTTTAATCAGTTTAACAATACCGGGCAGTATAATGTTAATTTGTTTGAATTTTGTTTGAAAATATTTTATTATATAAAATCGCTTCTTCGATCAATTTATTATAATATCCTTCAAAAGACAATTGTTTTAAGTACATTAATGAGTTTTTCTAAAATTTATAATAAGTATATTTTAGAGATTATTATTAAAAAATATTAAAATATTCTTTATTAAAAATAATCGTTACTTAAAAGAAAAAAAGTGAATTGAGTAATCACTTTTCTTAACAACGAATGATATTTTTATATGTTTACGTTAAAAAATATATCACGGCTTAACAAGTTAAATTCAGTGCTTTAATAGAGTGATATTAAAGATTTAGTTCTCTAATAGAGAAATCTCATGTGTAGATACATATAGAATAAGTTATATTCGTGTAAAAATCGTAGTTAGTAATCTACACATTATATTCCGTCGTATACATGTATAGGTATGCCGAATCGATATCGAGTGTCATATATATAAACAATTGAGAGATCAATAGAGAGCATAAACATATAACTGACGTCAATTTTGGATCTAATATTTCTACTCTTACGCGAACAAGAACATCGAATTCGTGCCGGAAGTTCGCGATCACGAACGTAAAATTTCATTTTCGATTAACCCTTCAAGCATCAAGAAGGAAAGGAGAGCACGTATAGTCTCGTCAATTTGCTTTCTCCCCTAAATCCCCTTCATAATTGTTACACTATTGAAACTTTGAAGTAATTTCAAACTATCGCCGGTCTTAATTCAAATATTGAATGCCGATACTTGTCAAACTTAAAAATATTTAATCCGTGAAATAGTTGAAATATTAAGAAAAAGGTAAACAACCACATTTATACAAGTACTAAATGGTCATTATTGATCCTTCGTTTTTACTTTTTAAATTAATATTATATTTTTCTTTGTACAAAAGATTACAATTCTCTAAAATTTTTTACTTTCCAATAATTATGTTCTTTATACTGATGAAATATTTAATTTTTTTATCACTTATAAACTGGTTTTCCATTTTCTAGTTAATTTGTAATTGCCTAAATTATTGAAAAATACAGACATCCTCTCCATTTTAACTTATATTTATATTAGCGTCCCAATTTGTTAGATTAGCTTTTCGCTCTTAAATTGTTTCTATTTCATTATTTTTCTTTGTAATTTATACGTTTTTTCACTAATTTAATATCTAAGATTGAAGAGAACTAAATAAACATTCTGTTTAATTTTTGTTACTTATGTTAAACAAAGCCTATATTAATTATGTCATGCTCGTCAATATGACTTTATTATTATTATTTTAATTACTCAGCATAACACGAGCTGTTCTTAATATTAATTATATGTAGTTATGGTTTAACTTCACTTAAGTTGATAATATATTGATAAAAAATATGTTTTTTAGCTGTAATTAATCAGTAAACTGTTGGTTTTATAGTGGTAATTTTAAAAGTTCCTCATTACAAAATTCATCAATTTAATGATTAGCCATAATAGAAAAATGCAATTTTTACATTATTATCAGATTAAATTGAATCCCACACACACACAAATTAATCAGAAAATGAAAAATTGGAACATAATTTATTCGCTTAGGAAAAAAACTTAGTATACTTCTAGTGTTAAAAATTCCTGAATAATCTTCAGCGAGTCGATAATTGATCAAATTAATTAGCTACATTAAAGAACGATCATTTAATTTACCTCGAGAAAATCTTAATCGTTTTGCAATAAACAATTTCTTCGTTACTTCGCATATTTCGCAAGGAGTTAGCTTAATGTTTTCAAGATAAATTTAAAGCAAATTGCGTTTCGTGACTTCCGCTCTTCGATTACGTTAACGAGAACGTAACTCTGCTCGTGCTGGAAGCTCAAGATTTTCGGTCTCGTTCTATATGTCGGGAACAACACGCGTGGTGAAAGGAAGTTGCCGTCTTGCGACTCGATCGAAGGCTTTGAAACATCCGTTATTACGCTCGCAGGAATTTGGATGGCACATCGACAGAATAATATCCTCGGAAGCAATCACCATGGAAAAAGATGCCGGATGCCTCGTCACCTTTGATATTTTATCCCACATATCAACTGCATTTCTCAGAAATTGAAGTCATCCCCGCACACAGTTAGAGATAAATTCAACAACGCAAAATTCTAACAACGTGTCTTTGCACGGAAAGAATGATTTTGTTGCAATATTTAAAAATTGAAATATATATATATATATATATTGAAATAAAATTGAAATATATATATATATAGATCTAAAAATAATTTTGTTAGACCAAAATAATTATCAAAATAATTGCGAAAAAAATTCAAGCATAACGAGGAGTGTTGCAAAAAGTTTTGACATTCTAGCAACCAGTTGAATTCTACTTATCTAATTATCTTGATTAAAATTATTTTCAAATCTACATCAAATCTATATCTAGCTACATTTCCAGATATTTCAACAAAACATATCATACTCTTTCTGTGTACGTCTTAAATAATTGAAAAAATGTTTCCTTTACATTCGATTTAAGTCCGATTGCATCAACGTTATTTTAACTTTAAACGAGACTTAAAACACTCTGATTTTTTTTTAATGCCGAGAGAAAAACAAAAAAGAAGTTTTAAGTTTTCCTTAAAGTTAAAGTAACAGTAAAGCATTAGTAAGATTGATGCAATCAGGCTTTAAGGTATTCGTATATTTATATTTAACATTTAATATATTAAATTATAGATTTATATTTATTACATATTATTTTTAATATAATTTTAAAAACCATTCCTGACTAAATGAAGAATTGATCTTTGCAATTTATAAATTTCGAATTTAGTTCGCAAGAAGAATGATTTAATTTTCATAATTTAAAAATAATCTTTTTCTTGTTTTGACAAGTTATTCACTCCAAATTTCTTCGAGAATAATTTTTTATCTCGATATTTTGATTAAGAAACTATTTCGAACTTCTTTAAAAGTCATTAAAGTCAGTTCATTAAATAGTTTAAATATATAGCGTTCATTAACACTACAATAACGACTCAAAAACGAAATTTTCCAAAATATGAGAAGAAAGTTTAAATAATTCATTAAAATTTATTAATTTTAACTCTGAAATGTAATTTTGATTGTAGAGGAAAAGAACAATTTTACTGAAATATTCAAAAATATAGCCAAATATAAATCTAAAAATAATTTATTAGACTATTTAAATAATTACATAAAAATCTCAAGCGTGATGAGTAATGCTTTAAAGAATTTTGATAGTCTAACAACCAATATAAATATCTTACAATTATTTTTGTAGTTCAACAAAATTATTTTCAGATCTATAACTAAATTTTAGATACTTCAACAAATTTGCAAGCAACTTAAAAGACAATTTGTGACAATTTGTTGTCATTGTTGTAGCAAATGAGCAAATATGTATATTACGCTTCACGATGTTCTTAATTTTAAAATTATTTAAAATTATTAAAATAATTAAAATTATTTGCGATTTATAGCAAGCCACAAGGCTGCAAAGGACAGCGAAGAAAGACGGGGGCAGCGAAATCTTGATAAGAAAAAAGGAAAACAAATATGGCGCGAAGGGGAGAACTCGCGCAAACTGCGGAAGAAAGGTCGAAATTTCCCGTATATGGGAACACGAGTTCGGGCATGGAGGTCGGCCGGTCGATCGACCGAAGAATCGATCTGAGCCCACGCATGATCGTCATGCGTCGATCGGGCAACGTGACAAATGGTCGCGGAAAAATACGAAGACGAACGAGTGAAACCAGGTAAGCGATTGAGGGGAGGGGAGGGGAGAGGGAGGGAGGGAGAGAGAGGGGGGGGGGAGAAGGGAAGAAAACGGATAAGAGATAATGAAGAAATTGGAAATAAAGAGAAATGAAAGAAATAAAGAAGGAAATAATACCGAAATACAAAAAGAAAGAAAAAAAAGACAAAATGAGTGGAAAGAAAAGTAACTCAATAGATCATTTTTATTAATTTAGATTAACTTTAATGTGTATTTATAATCTTCACCTTTGGAGGACAAAGGTACATTTTTTAAATCTTACAGCTTTTCTCCTTGAGTAAGACTTTTATAATTCATTATTTTATTGTATTTCTTGACAAAATGTGAC
>Ga0157364_1005151_pt1 | contig 13237 bp, 11 predicted proteins | sample AttsexASBM2_FD_111476 | JGI IMG/M metagenome (GOLD analysis project Ga0157364, IMG submission 111476) | Fungus gardens microbial communities from leaf cutter ant in Ribeirão Preto, State of São Paulo, Brazil - Atta sexdens ASBM2 | ecosystem: Host-associated > Fungi > Mycelium > Unclassified ... | reverse complement strand
TTGTAAAAGTCAAAAGATAATTTTTTGTTACAATTTGACGTTAGGAATCAAAATAAAGTAATTTTGATTTTTTGTTAAGTTTTGTGTATTTCTTGGGTAATGGGTAAAAAATTTTATATAATATATTTGATAAGTGTAGACAAATTATATACGTTGACTTTGCAATGCTTTGAAGTCTTGCAAGTTGTCTCTCTATTTTAAATTATTTTACAAAATGATTTTTCAGAGTGGCTGCGGTGTTCAATCCAAACAAAACACTATCGGACAATTCCATGATTTCGATATATCCATTCGGTGATGAATATTATACGTTTACGGAAGCGCCAGTGATGCACAGAATTGATCCAAAGAATTTAGAGACAATGGGCAGGGTAAACGCTCTCCTTTATTTTAAATTTAAGTATTCAATTTAAGTTTGTAATATTTCAGTTTCTAATATTAATTTGTAGTGAAAGTTCATAATAAGTTCTCTAGTTGCAAAAATTATTTTTTTCTATTCGTGTTTTGCAGGTAAACATGTCGAAATACATTAACATCGTAAATCACACCTCGCATCCTCACGTTATGGCCGATGGTACGATTTATAACGTAGGATTGAGTGTAACATCGATGGGACCTCGATACAGCATTGTATGTTTTTATCCCAATTGCGTAACCGTTGGTAAGATATTTTTTATCACTGAAAAAAAATTTACTAAAGTTTTAATAAATGTTTGTTATCATATAATAACTAATTAAACATTTACTTGTAATAAATAAATATTTATTCGATAAAAAAAGATATTTAAATTAAATTAATGTTCTTGTATCAAATAAACATATGTTTTAGTAAATAAATATTTAGTTGGTACTATTCAAGTAGTACTATTCAGCAGATATTTATTAAAATTTATTTATTAAAATTTAGAAAACATTTTTTTCAGTTATAATATAAAAAGAAATTTTTGAAAGAAGAAACTAAAAGGTTTACGGTATTATCGGCCACGTAATTAATTTTACAATGGAAAAAATAGATTAATTTTCTCGAGCTTTTACAAGTTTTAAAATATTAGAATAATATATTTTAGATCATATTAAAATATTTAAAACATAAAAATTCTAACATATTTAATATTTATCCAAAATATTTAAATTATATACTTTAATCAATTCAAGTGCGATTATCTTAGATAATTCCGGAAAAGAAAAAGAACTCTCCATGTTCGATCAAGCGACAATTGTGGCCAGTATACCGTGCAGGTGGTTGCTAAATCCGTCATATATGCACACCTTTGGCATCACGGAGAATTTCTTTATTATAGTGGAACAGCCACTATCGATTTCGATCGTCCAGATGACAAAGAATCATTTCAAACAAGAACCTATGATGAATTCCTTCAAGTGGCACGAAAACAAAGGCGTATGTATCCATCGATGAAATCAAATCGTTATGTGTGTTAAATCATTATGTCATATTAAAACAATGTGTTAAATCATTATTAGTACGTTAAGGTATCTGATGTTTCTGTTATATCAGACTCTTATCCACGTAATCTCGAGGAAAATGAGTCAAGTTGTAAAGACGTTCGTTGCGGAGACATTTTTCTACCTCCACATCATCAATCAATTCGAAACTCGTGATAGAGAGTATATTGTGCTGGATATATGCTGTTATCGGAACCCAAAGATGTTGCAGTACATGTACTTTGATGCGATGAAAGTATGAGATTCGTAGCAAAAATACTTTCACGTAACTGATAATTCTAACGAATATTTACATTAATGTACAGGACATGCATGGGAACGCCAATTTCTCAAAATTATTCCGCGCCAGGCCGCTACGTTTCGTACTTCCAATGAGAAAACCGAACTCGGACACGCTATCGAACAATCTTATTACGAATGAAACGATGCATCAGAGCACGGAGTTCCGAGATGTCAACGGTGAGTCTATCGATCATAAGTCGAACTATGACGTCAATGGCAACGAAGACAACGTTGAATATAACAGTGAAGCTAAGTTTTGGCGAGACGAACACAGAAGCGTTCTGCAGAAAAAGCCGGCCGCTCATCGACTTCTCGACGGCAGAATCTTCGTGAAGCCAGAGCTTCTCTGTGATGTCGGTTGCGAGACTCCGCGAATAAACACGGATTTTCATCTTGGCAAAGAGTATCGATACTTCTACGCGATTTCCTGCGATATGGATCTGAACAATCCTGGAACGGTCGGTACATGAGCTTCCAAAGTATACCGCGCGTTCGATAAGGAGTTGCAAGTCTACGCCCTTATTATGTAATTTAGTACGACAAGATATTGATAGCATTTTACTGCATTAATAAAATTAAATTTTATTCATAGCTCATCAAGGTCGACACATTCCAAAAGACCAAGAAACTGTGGCAACAAGATGGTGTTTACCCAAGTGAACCAATTTTCGTACCAGATCCCAATGGAAAGGTATTGAGCATCATTTTCTTGGGAAAAGTAAATAAGAAAAGGTTCAAATTACTTTTCTCTTGCTCTTTTAGAATGAGGATGATGGGGTGATTGTGAGCTCGATCGTGTGGGCGGATAAAGAAACACGAGTCGGTTTATTGATCTTGGATGCTGTGACATTTACAGAAATCGCAAGAGCTACTTTCGACACACCGGGACCGGTACCTAAATGTTTGCACGGTTGGTTCAATCTGAACAAATAACTGAATGCGAAAGAAAAATTATTTGAATTATTTTGAGACTTTTTACTATTAATTTTTTAGTATTAAGTTTTGAGTATTAAATTTATCATAGGGAGTTAAAGTTTGCAACGTGGCAAATTGTTTTTATTGTGTAAATAATTTTTTTGTGGAGAAATGTTTTTTCTCTATTTCTCTCATTTCTTTTGAAATAAATTAAGTATTAATTTATTGCATGATTACATCAACTTATCGATTATCGAATTTTGCTAGCAAATCATGAATCATATATATAGATAATGCAAACAATCTTGAAAATCGTTTGTTCTAATTTTTGCGTTTGTTTTTTTTGTAACTGCGCTGATAAATATTGTCAGATACACGAATATAATAAGTCAGTATAATAAGTTTAATATTTTTTTTAATGATACGCAATGTGTTTACAATCGGTGGACAATGCCTTTGTATAAGAATGCGACAACACGCGGCGCTGTTCGCCGATTATAATAAATGTAACAATAAATGTACAATCTTATCAAGATGAGAATCTTGATAAGATGAGAATCTAGTCGAGTGGAATGTAAAATCTTAAACATCGTCAAAAATTTTCGCAGCTTATTGAATGGCGGAATATTAAATTAATATTAAAGCCATATTCTTTAGACTGCAGTAATAACAATAATTATAATACAAAGTTGATTGAACAATATCGTCTCAATTGCACTATTAAAAACTATCAAAACAGTAACTATGATATACATGATCCTTTGCCTCTAATATCCTAATTAATCTAATAGTGAATTTTTTTACAAGAAAATACTCTTCATTCTGATACATCCGAAATGCGATTTTCGATTGTTAGAATACATATCTTGGATAAATTTACTAAAGAATTTTTAATGACAATTAAAAATCGCACTCGATTTTCAAGTTGAATAATTTCTAAACGCGTCCTGTAAAAATAAACATGAGCTAGTTTTTAGAAGAAATCCAATGGGAATTTTTCTCGGCTGTTTCTAAATTAAGTTTCATGAAGAATGAAAGAGAATTGTCCGCATTTTCTTGCTAGTAGTTCAATCTACAACATGACGATCTTCTTGTATACTTAAAATTGACAATAGTTAACGATTAATAAATAATAGTCTGGCACAACCATGGTCAGATACTTATTAGCTGAAGGAGCGTCAGCGTAGAAATTCTAAATGATCTCGTATGTCGATATCATATTATATTAGGTCCAATTATGCACGTTTTATTACGCGGGAAAGTGCAGCGTCGCTGCTTTTGGCACTACAAATCACTTTCGCTCCATCGAGAGATCCGTTCAGCCATTTAAAAAACTTACCTTGTCGCTTGTCGATAGAAACGATAAATTCGCGATTCAGCGTATTTCATAAAGATACTCTCAACTCGATACCAAGATACGAAAATCCATCTGATTCCAGACTTCGCGCGTGTTCTTGTATCGTGCAAATGTTATTCTAATAAAATATATAACGAAAAAACATACGCGTTTCACGAGGTTTCCAGATAAAACGATTTAAATCATCCATTAAGAAACGAATCTCGATGTGCGAATATATCTATCTATCTATCTATCCGATAAAAATAATCCGCGTATACGAATGTGGATACTATCGGTGATCGCATTTCACATAACATTATGTTAGAACGAAATAAGAAATTCCGAAACGGAACTGCAACGCTTAATACTATTTCGCGCATTCGCGTCTTGTCTTGGGACTTTCATTATTTCGCTCACCTTAAGGCTTAAGTACGAGAGAAGTGTTTGAGAGAATATCATTACGCGTTACTCGCACATAACGACTCCGTCGCTCTCGAAACGCGTGAAAGGGGAAACAAGGAAGGAATAAAGGAAAATTAGATAAAACACGGCTCTCGCATTATTTGGGCCGCATCACGCGATTATGGCGACGCGGCTATCACAATATAAGCTTTTGCTTTCGATTTTGACACGGCAAAACCCTCAGACTTTGTCCACTTTCTCGCAATCCACGGAGTTTATAGAGTTTATCGTGTTGATGTTTTTGTTGCTCTCCGTGTCCGTCTCGCTTCTCGCCAGGCTCGAGAGCGACTCAGCAATGTGTGATTCGGGATGCATCGGCAGGATACCAGCGTTCGCATCCTCAATGGCTTTCCTGAGCTGCAAAATAAAATCCATATATAATTTTATTAATGAAATTAGAGTTTATAATTTTCATCCCTCAATCAAGACGATTATTCGTTAATTTTTAAGTGTCTTGCCTGAAGAATTGTACCATCGTGAACCATACCTCCTTCAACGCAACTACTCCGACCAGCCTGCCGATAGCCGTTACATAAGCGTGATTCACACCGACCATACTGAAGAGGCTGTGCACCTTGAGCAAGGACGTTCTTTCGACCAGCTGGAAAGGAGCTGGGTCAATATGACACCTCGAGAAATCTACCTCGAGTGCCATCTCGCTTTCCTCCCATCGTTTCTGATCTTCGGCCGACATGTCTATCACTCTCTCTCGAGGCTGATTAACATATGCAAATATGTTATTTAGACACTGTATTTAGAGGAAATAATTATATTTGCTCACCAATTGTACTTTCTTCGATGTCGCCGGACTTGGGGCCAGCATGGGCGTATGAGACTGCACGTTCATAACATCTTGACTCCCTCTGGTACCCAACTCCGGATCAGGATCCACGTCTTGCAACGTGGCGGACTTACGGAAGATCGCCTCGAACGCCAAACGAATCCTGCGATATATTAATAATTATTCTTCCATGTTCCATTCCTTATTATTTACTATCATACAAAACTTATTAAAATATTTAAGACGCTTAAAAAAAAATAAAACAAAAAAGATCGATAATGTATGTTTTTTTTATAAAATGTACAATAGATTACTGTATAAAATATATTTTGTACTATATGAAAAATTGTTGAAGTTAAAGATAATGAAGCGATTCACCTGCTTTCTGCGCCTGTAACTGTCGTATAAGGCGTCACCGCCGGACTTACTAACGGGCTGAATCCCTTAAGAGTGAAAGAATTAGTCTTCTTCAAAATTGATTTTTTCGGTTGCGATCCAAACACCGGTGAATGGAACGTATGCTAAGAAATGCAAGAAAAATATTACAAATATTAATCTACATCGAGGAGAGTAATACGCAAGGAGAGGAACAACCACAATTGACGTCAAAGTCAACCACACGAACACTTGCGAGAAACTCACATGATCGGGACCGCTGCCGTTGTTTGCTGACATCGTTAGATCATTAACACTCTGCCTCTGCATCTTGAGAATGTCCGGTGCCGGGATGACCTCAAATCTCGAAGGTCTTCTCGTCCTCTCCTGCTCCCTCAGCTGTCGTTCTATTTCTTCGCGTGCTCTCTCCTCCGCCTCCTTGTGCCATTTTTGTGCAACCTAGAATGTCGACGATGATATATAGAAACGAAAAATAAAATCGCGAATGAACTTCCAAGGTATTGGAATCCTACCTGCAACCTTCTCTCGCGACCGATGTGCTTCTCGATAAGTTTGACTAGTGCTAATCGCTGAATCGATCCAAGTAGAATCATGGAGTCCGGATTATCCACCAATGGAAATCCGCGAAGCTTGCGATTTTCTTTTAATATGTCTTTCAGTTTCTGATAACTAATACCATGCCATATGTATTTGACATCGCGGACCATGAAATCCTCCACGTAAACATTGTACATTCCTACAACAATTAATTTTTTTTACCACCTTTTCCTCGGTTGCGTAAAATCTGTGACAAGTCATAAAATTACCTTCTTATTTATTCCGAACGAAACGCTTTACGAAATAACAATATAAATTCAATTAATTGAAAAGAAGATAAATTATCATAAAACGGAGAAAATACCTACCTGAACTGGATGGAAGTAGATCAGGCAAGTAAGGCAATTTCTTGATAAGAATGATGCTGTCGTATATACTAGGCTGTAAGAGCGCGGCGATGGCATTGCTGATCAGCACTGCTATCATTATGGGTACAATATGTGTGATCTGACCGGTCATCTCAAAAATGATGACACTAACGGATATTGTATGCGTCACCGCGCCGGAGAACGCAGCCGCGCCCACTGTGGCATATCCACCTAAATGAAACAATTTCACGACATAAATCTAATTCTTCCCTTTGCTTTCCTCTTTAAATTCGGTTAAAATTACCTCATGTACCTAAGTATGAACTCATCATGAATTTTTTTAAATGCTTACACGTTTAAGAAACATCAATTATTCGCAATAAGTTATTTTTCAAATATTTTAATAAAAAATAATTTTTTTTATATTTCAGTTCAATATAATAAGAATCATCAATCATCAATAAATAATTATATGTATAAATATTTAATTTAAGATACCTGGTACAATGGGTGTAATTACTCCGCCATAACGTACACCAGTGGGAAACCAAAGAGCCATGGCTTCACCAACCGTTCTGCCTAGCGCAGCACCAATCTTGAATACGGGAATAAAAATTCCAGATGGTACCGGCACCGTTGAACTTATAATTGAAAAGATGAACTGAAAACCGAAGTCCGTTTCTTCCATTTTCATCTGTTCTTATTGTATAATCTATTTAAGAATATCGCGATCGAATAATTATGCGAAAAAAAGTCATCTTCTTACAGTGAATAAAACAAAACTGAAAAGTCCACTGAAGACATCGGTATATGATGTCGACCAATGCTTCACGATATTCATCTCCTCGACGCTGAGATTCTCCTTGGTCCAAGTAAAGTTAGTGAAAAGCCCGAAAACTTGATCGTGCGTGTTCAGATCACCAGCCATGAATTGGCCGAGTCCGACGGGAAATGACACAGATGAGACTATCAGAGATACAATGCCGGGATACAGAAAACGACTGAAATTAACGAATCATTTCTTGATCATAAATTCAAATTCGCGTTGTGGCGATTTTTAGAATTTTCTATATGCGACTTCGAATGACTTACTTCTTCTGTAAGAAGCTGTTCATGCTCTTGTTTTTCCGCATGAAGATCACATATTGCCTATGTAGCCAGACGTAAAAGGCGCCCAATAGCCCGCTGCCAACACCGATCAGGGCGAAGACGAGGAGCTCCTGTGGATCGAAAGGGAACTCCATAGTGAAATTGGTGGCAAACATCGCTGTGATGGTCTCTTCGCGCTGGAACCAGATTGCCAGTAGACGAAACATCGTAGCACCGCAGACTGCGGCGAAGAAACCACGCCAATAATTCCTGACTGCGAAATACACCGTGGTGACCTCGATGCTGAAGAGGACGCCACCGATTGGGGCTGCAAAGCAGGAAGCGACACCCACCGCGCAAGCCGCGGCCAGCATCTCACAATTCCTGCTCTCGTTCTCGTAGATGCCCTGGAAGCTCGTGACTAATTTGGAGAGGAGCGTTGCGACGATGCTGGCGATGTGCACAAATGGACCCTCCTTACCGAGTGGCAATCCTGAGCCTAAAGTTGCCGTCAAGCCGATCACCTTTGGCATATCACGATCTTTATTATCCCTGTCTCCCTTTTACAGGATTATCGCGTTCTTTTATAAATTTTAAGAAAGTTGTAGTTCAACTTTGATCGTGTACGCGCTCTTGTTCTTAGTTAATTTTCTTAAGCTTTTACGAGTATAGATTAAATTGTTTCGTGAACTAACCTTGGCAACCAAAGTACGAAAAGTCAGATATTCTTTCAACGCCACACCGCGTAGAATGGTCTTCATTTCTGGGATGCCCGAGCCTATACTTTGAGGTGCAATAATGTGCACGAAGCCAGCGCTAAAGAGAATAAGGCACACTGGCATGGACACCCAGGCTAGATACTTGAAAGCCGGATGCGTTGTAAGATCCTGATAGAGCCATATCCTGGCTGGTGAAACGAGATTATCGTTAATGTGCTATATATATCAATGTCAATATTAAAGACTTTACGTTAATTTCTAATACTTTTGCGAAACTCTTTTAGCTAAACCCTTTTAACTAAATCTATCTGTATTACCATTTGCATTATTAGAATTAGAAAATATATATAATTTGTTAATATTGTTAATATCGTTCGATATCAACAAATTCTGTAAATATTCTCGCATAACAAATGTAATAATTATTTAAAATGTTTTGTTTGGGGATGAAATTTATATTTCCGAAAGTAAAGTAGACTGACCGTTATTACACATGGAAATTCCACGATCCATGGCATAACTGATGAGAGCCATAATAATACCGAGGAGGGCAAGGAAAATCCAGTCCTCGCCTAGCCGGGCGCCGGTATGTTTCCAGATGAAGGCCAGCAGAGCCAATAGCTTCCGGCACAAAGGACCTCGCCTCGACTTTCGTAGATCTTCGGCCCTCGTTTTATCATATTTTCGTCTCGCCTTTTCTTGATATTTGAGCTTGCGTGCCTCTTCCTTCGCGTACTCACCCAGATCCTTCGTGTAGCGACCATACATCTGCAGGTAGTCGGTTTCGCATCATTTTGAATGTTCAGTTGTTAATTAATCGATTCATGCGCAGACGAGAGACGTCAGATTTGCTCATTTGAATTCTGAGCTCACTTTGGACGGTCCATAATTCGAATTAAATGTGAAATTCAATATAATATAACAAAATATAATTTTTATCTTATTATGATTTTTATAAATTTTCTATAAATTTACACCAAAATGTAATCCAAATTTTCTTCCATTCTTAGTTTTCTTATAGCATTTGCAAAATATTACTTAAAGATAATTAATTATTTATAAATAATTTATAAGTAGATAGATATTTTTAGACACAATAGCTATGCTCGCGCGCGTGTATTATGTTTTATAAAGTTAATAATATTTAAATCAATCAAAAATTTCATGCAAGCATGATGCAGAAAAATTATGTACTGTTAATAAGTATAGTAATGCATATGTATTATTAATAATAGCTGCATATAGTAATTGTCAACTAAATATTAAAATGACTATAATTCACTATAATTTAGCGTATCGCATTCTGTTAATCACATCGTTTCTCTTCGCATAATTTATCATTAAATTCGATATTCCATTGGATCTCAAAAATACTGAGTACCCTTCTATCAATCAATTTGGACACGTGCTATTCTAGACTAGATGACTACCTTTTCGAAAAATTAAAAAAAAAATACAATCAATATCGTTTACATAATTTAATATTGTTCATTCTTTCTTCTCAAATGTTTCAAATATTGTGAGATTTTCTTGTCGATCCTTCGAATGTTGTGTTTTATGTATACTAAAAGAAGGTAATGTTATATTAACAGCATTATTTTAATTGAAAATAATCTTGTTGATTCAATAACGGTGTAATAAAACAAATAAAATTTTAATAAAACAGAAGAATGTTTGTTACATTAATAATGTTACGGCATGTTAACAAAATTATTTTCGATTAAAATAATGTTGTTGATATAACATCATTTTTTCAGTGTACTTATTATCATACGTACTTATTATCTGAAAAAAATACTCAATTTCGATAAGCTTGCTTCTGACAATAATCGAAGTTGTTGCCAATTAGATCCGCAATTAGAAGTTGTCAATTGGTTTAAGTACTTTCTTATGATACTAATCAACAGAGAAATATTAGAGAAAAGCAAACTTTCCTTTTTTTTATCGATGATATAACACTAAAACAACCGTCTTAAAACTGATATGAAAATCATCTCTGATATCATACGATATACTATCTATCAAAATAAATGGTATACTATCTACCAAAATAAACGATTATCTAATTTACAAAACGGGCCATGTCTGTAATGTGATTCTTAACAGATTAATAAAATGATAAAAAATTTTCTAACATACTGCAGTAGCGGGGATTCTCTAAACGTCTTATCGATGATTGTTCCTATCATTAACTAACAACAGCCAATGGCAGAATAATCTTGAAGAAAGCGCGGCTCTCATTGACTAGTCGCTAGTTAACGATAGTGATAATTGTTGATAAGATGTTAGAGAATCCCACTGATCGTAGCGATACAATCGATGGTCTACGGTTAACGATCGATTAGTTTGTACCATTTTTTCTAAATGTCATTGGATATGTTTATTTGTTAATTTAATATAACTGCAAAAAAAAGAAGTTAATACACGCTAAAATTATGTCGTTGCATAAATGTCATTTCGTCAAACATATGTCATGATTGTCCACATGCTGATATTATTATTTTTTTTATACAAGTAGCGATATATGTACATAACGAACTATCACGCAAGAAACAGCCTCAAGAATATAATTATACGAAATTATTCATAATGGCCATAATGCCGGAAAAACTGTGCGCTCTCGCGACAAAAGAGTCTCAATAGAAAACCTACCTTGTCGCGAAAAAACATGGTGAAATTAAAATGTGAGGGTGTACTTACAAGATAGCTGTCGTTACAGACAAAGTATGCCCTGTTCAAAACCAAAGTTGGCAAAGAGAGCTGGGCAAGGATTTTCACGGATTGCATCGAAGATTCATCACTCGGATAACTCAGCTCGTGGTAATTCGAATTTAAGTCCGAGGATGTGTCTTTCATCGACTTCTCCTCCATTTCGTAAATAATCGCAAATTTTTTTAATCTACAATCTGAAGTTCCGCTACACAATACAGTGTAGTGCACAAACGATCCTGATTTTTTTCCTTGGAAAACTCACATCTGTCCGTCATTAATAATAAAAGATGTTTTATTTGGTTCAAAAATTATCACTTCATTGCAGGGTTGATAAAAATCATATAAATTATTTAAAACGCTTAATCGGAATTTTTAACACGTTTAAACATGTTTTTTTTTACAATACTGTCTAAAGCATGTTTAAAGTACTGTACTGTTTAAGTATACTGTTTAAAGTATGCATTAAAAACACAATGTTTTATTCTTAAAAAAAAACATCTCTTATCAATCTTGCCTTATTGTAATTGAGTTCTAGTCAGAGTCATTGAGTCATTAAAATTTTTGAAACTCGATAAATCCCAAAATCCAATAGTTTTGATGTTTATAATTTTTATTCTTCGTTTTTTGCGCATTCTTATGCAATAGTTATTTTTAGGATAATAAGTAAAATAAGAATTTAATCAAACAAAATAACAAAAAAATACTAAAAATACTTTACATTACTCACTTTCTTTGCTATTTAATAAATTCCCAGTATCAATATATTTTTAAATCACGTAAATTTGTTAAATTGTTTATTATAAATTGTTTAATATGCACAGAAATCTGCTTTGTTTTTTCCACACTAACAAATTCATAAATTCTCCATCATCTGATTTACTTTCTTCAAACGTTACCCAAAAAAACATTTCGTTGATTAATATTAATCCACTAATAACAAATTTTTTTAATCTTTATATTTTAATTTGGCTTATATATCCAGCATAATAAAGTTTGAGTCTGTCACATTTCTATTTGCACAAGTTTCTGTCCGAATTTAACGACTTGCAATAAAATTGCGATAACGTCTGTGCGAACTTTCACGACCGCTTTGAAGAATTCCTTTTTTTTAACAAAATAATCCTATACAACTGTGCGTGCGTGCACACAAATGCAAACTAAACAGCGACGTCTCGTGAATGTCTGCTTCAAAGCTCAGCAGAATATTTGTTGAAATTTGGCAACAGTCAAAATCCTTATTTTTAGCATTGCCCAGCCAACGTCAACAGGGCGAAATCCTATTGTTTATTGTCGAATAAGCTGCAACGTATCACCTAATGTTGTAAATTCATCTGATAGACGTCCTGGTTTTCGCACCATATCTTTTATCGCAAACTGTTTGTCAATCAAAAATTAAAATCAATAATGCTCACAGAAAGTCGACACAGGTTGTAAGTTTGTAACATCGTAACTACTATAATTGAACGCGTTTTATAATCTTTAAGTGAATTAACATCTTAAAGTCAAATAATGCGATTTACTTGAATAATCCTCAATGTTGGTATAGTAGTTTCAATTGATGCTTCTATGACAATTTTTAAATTATCAGAATCGGAAATATAATCGGAAATAGAGACTTTTTTAAATTAGATATTGAAGACAAAAGTTCAGAGTTAATGTGATCGAGTAAATGTGTTTTCTAAAACAAAAGTTGTCAGTTCTATTTGTGATAAACAATTAAAAGCCAATTTATCTCTAAATGTTTGTCTAAATAGCGAACGTTAAAATGAAAACATTACAATTACAAATTAATTTGTTTACAAGTGTATATAATTGTCAATAATTGAGACTATCATCAGCATAAAAAATTAATTCACTTATAAAATGCGAAAAAAGATTATAAAATCATTATAATAGTTCATTATAGTAGTTACGATATTAATTTTAATTATGAAATGAAATTAGAAATTTCCCCTAAATTGTACATATGTTGATCGAGAATAATCTAAAAACTAAGATCGAAACATTATCACTATTAAGCATATACTAAAAGATTTTAATAAACTTACAACCTGGTTCTTTTTATATGGATGCTATTAATTTTTAATTTTAATTTTTTTATTTAATTATAAATAAAGCTCATTGGAACATTGTTTTCATTGTCTGTATAATATCACTTCTTTCAAAAAAATCT
>Ga0157364_1005150_pt1 | contig 13237 bp, 8 predicted proteins | sample AttsexASBM2_FD_111476 | JGI IMG/M metagenome (GOLD analysis project Ga0157364, IMG submission 111476) | Fungus gardens microbial communities from leaf cutter ant in Ribeirão Preto, State of São Paulo, Brazil - Atta sexdens ASBM2 | ecosystem: Host-associated > Fungi > Mycelium > Unclassified ... | reverse complement strand
ATTCCAATAAATATAGTATTAATTCCGAAGAATAAATTTATTCGTAAGAATAAAACATGTATGCCTCGAACAAACTACAAATATTATCCGCATTAATATAATAATACATTCGCTTGGTAAGTTAATCACGGATTAAGTTAATCGCAGTGATTCTTTTTAATTTGAAATCACTTCGAGTCAATTGAAATTCATTAAAAAATAACGGTATAAAATTTATCAATAAAGTTCGGATGCTGGTTTATTCTTGCGTTCACATTTGGCATAAATACATCATCCATCACATAATTAATATTTCAATAAATCGTTTTCAGCAGTTTAATTGCTTATCATCTTCCGATAATGATATATTGATTGTATTCAAACTTGATATTATATAATCTTTTGATCTCATATTTAAAATAAATATAAAATTGATTTCATATTAAAATAAAACTTAGCTAATGAAATGGCCGTCAAATAATAGATTAATAAATTTTTTATTTAAATATAAAATGAATTATATTAATTATTACATCATAAAAACGGCTGTTAAATTAAAAGATTATACTACATAAATATTGTAAAAACTTATATTTTTATATTATTATTATTGTTACAATTAAAGAATTACAGTTTTGCAATGTTTGTGGGATATTACAAGCATATTACTGACATTTTGCAGGCATATTGTTAATTTACATTTCTGTAATATTTCTGCAATGTTACATTGCAATCTGTAATATTGCAATATTACAGCAATATTGCTTCAAATCTTCTGTTGTAGGTTGAGGAGTTAGATTTGAGAATTTTCCAGAAGACTAAATTACGGAAGAATTCAATATAATTTTTCGGATTGTCGTGAAATTCTTAATAATCTTACAAAAGAGAAAATTCATTTATATAATACGAACACGATATCACTCAAGATTACTGAATCAGTAATTATATGATTGATGTTCATGATATAAATGCACTTTCGCTTTTTGTAATATTGTAATGACTTTCTCTGCTTATGGTGTGCACACTGATTGTACACAGTCATAAGGGACGTACAGTTTAATCGATTTCGAACGACGGATTTTATTTAAAGAAGTGTACTTGGCAAAGATACTTTCTCTCGGTGATTTACCGTTATCTGAGAAAAAGAAACTACGAACGTATTTTAAAATTTTTCAAGTTCTACCTGGAATCGAATCCAGGATCTCTGGCATAGTAGTCTCATACACTGCCTGCTACGCCACGGCGCTCTTAAAGCATTTATCTTATCGTGGAACAGAAAGAGTCAAAATACTAAAAGAGAGTATCATCAACTCGATAAAACAATTGATAATAAATGCAGAAGAAAATTTTTCTGAAACCGGCACAAAAACAGAAGCATCGAATGATTACATTGATAAATATTACGGTACTTCTACCAATGGATCCTCCACAAGCGCAAATCAAACATGATCAAAAATTTAATGCTATTTTGTTGCTAATTTGTTGCTCTAGAGCGAATTTTGTTGTTTCAACCGTTTAAGTGCAAAAAAAAAAGGAAAATGAGAGTCTAAGTTAATAGCAAGGACTCTTCATAATGAAAAAATATATATAGAGATGCGATATCAAAAAAACAAAAACACCAGATTTTGTTGCTTTTTTTATTGTTCCAAGATAGTGCAAAAACATATAAAAAAAATTACATTGTTAAATAAATATTTATGAATAATCAAAACTGCACCGTCACGCGTCGCAGCGTCATAACTAAAAGTTACATGTACAGAATTTATTGCTCGCATGACTTTGGTATTAAAATATTCCTCGTAACATATACTATCGAAATATCAATTTCTGAATTTGTTGCTAATTCTAACACATGAAAAACAATTAATTTATTCGGATCGAGGCTCGCGCCGAGCACTTAGTTTCTTTTATGTCTAAATTTATGCAATCTATAGTTATTTATTGAAACATCTGCTGTCGTAAGCTGCTCAAATTTCTTCGTATCAAGGAATTTAACCAAGTTAGATGATACTACAGATCAAATGTGTATTGTACAAAAATTATGATTCAATATAAAATTTTTATAAAGAATATATAAAGTTCTTATTATATTTTTCGTAATAAAATTCTTTATAGATTTAAGGTATTAGTAGCATCAAATCGACGATCAATTTAATTTGTGAGACTATTATTTTAATCGATTGTGTTACAAGTCCAAAATTAGTCGTATATGCAGTCATATAGATATCTGATACAGTATTTAAAATATACATAGAAATATTATTATTCTCTGATGTCAGTAATAATATCGTAATAAATTAATAAATTAGCTATTATATTCTCCGTGCCTTATTGTTCGTATTTTTCGTATAAATGAATCCATGATATATTTGCTTAATAGATATTCGTAATGTTGATACATATGCAAAGTGTTAATTGTTCATAGGAATCAAACGTGCAAGACAATAATTTATTGAATATTCATGTGAAATTATATGCGCACACATAGTATTCTTTTCAAATATTTTTCTTTTATATAATTTAATTCATAATTTTTATTCATGAAGTAGATTTCATTGTCTCCGTCATTTTTCTTATAGATAAGACTAAATAATTCATATAATATGTAGATAAATACAAATTATCTAAAGAGTTTGTAGCAAATTTAATAAAATCATTTATTTTGGAGCAAGTGCTGTTTAAATACTTATATATATTATATAAATATATTATATAATAATGCATATAATTTTTTATGTTAATATATAATTAAAAATATATTTGTACAAAAAACTTTGTTTTATTTATTATTACTATTGCATATTATTTTATTGATGTAATATTATTATTAATAAAGAGTTTTTAATATTATAACGAAAGTAAAATTTATTTGTCATAGATATTATATTATCATAAATAGATATGAAATTACATCTTAAAATATATCTTTGATAAATAACATATTTTTATTAAAAACATGTTTTGTGTATATTCTTCATTGTGTATATTTTCCATAATATATCTACTAATATTACTTTCTTTCTATTGAATATAATATTTTTTATTTAAATACAATTTGAAACTACATAATTACACATAAAAGATCATGTATTCAGATATATATTCCATATAAATAAAAATTAAATTTTATATAGAATAAGTAGAATAATTGTATTTTTCAATCATGTATATTTTTATTATTATCATTTTTATGATTTCTTACATATGTAAATATAATATTTTAATAGTAAATTGTGTACAACATTCTTTAAAATTTTTATATAAACAATATTGAGAATTGTTCTTGAATTATAAGAATAAGTGAAAAAGTCAGACGAAAATTAATTGTAATAAATAATATAAGAAAAAGATATGTAAAATAAAAATATTTGTATATATAAATTTTAAGTAACAAAGTTATCTAATGTTAGAGGTATACTTGTTGGAATTAAAAAATTATGGAGGGAATAAAACAAAATAGACGATTATTTCCCTTTAGGGATAGATGATAGCGTATCGAAACGCTAAAAATCGTTTGGAAATTGCCATTTAGATAAAAAAGAAATGACTTTATTTACAAAATTGGTTTGAAATAATCTCAAAGATGATATTTTGCGAAGTATCGGTTAGATATCATTTTTTGAGGCTATTTCAACCTAATCTTTTTATAAAGAAACGTTTTCCTTTTTTATTTAAAGAGCAAATTCCAAATTTTTAGTATCGATATGCGTATCTCTATTTCCCCTACTATTTCTATCGACAATGATTGCAGCGCTATCTGCACTATCGTTAGTCGTACGTTTTATTTCAGAAGAGACGGACGCATCATGTGGAAGACCACGACCGTGATCTTCGTTCTTGCCATTGGCATAGCTCTCTTACTCCGGTAAGTTGTAATTACGAATTACTCATCTCTTACATCAAAATATTTTTACAGAGTAAAACGTTTTTGACTGGCAAAATTTTATTTTTTTCTTTTTTTCGTATTGGATTTATAAATATATATATATATATATATATACTTAATTGATAGTCTATGTAACTCAATCATAATTTAACGTCGTCAATTCGATTGTTTACAGAACTAATCCTGTAAATGTACCGGACTTGCCCGAGACATTCTGGGGGCCAGAAAGAAATAAAGATGCTTCGAAAGAAGTACGATCTTTTACTATTGCAGTGTCGAAATCGGTAAGTTGAAAAAAAGATGTAATTTATCTGTTAAGGAAAATGATATGCTTTCAAGGTTGCATTCTCTACGCCTTTATATACCGATTATGTAAGATTATTACATTGTAACAAACAAAGAACATTTTAACTATTAACAGATATCAATTTCACAGTATTATTTGCGTAACAGGTACGTATTTACGACTAATACGTACTTCGTAGTTGCTATCTCACTTAATCGCATAATATGCTATATATAGACACGATGCTATCAGTATTATTATGTTACTATATATATTATAGTTGATATTATTATCTCAATGATATCTTACTGAAATTTTTATTAACAGCACTGTAATTTCTGTTAATGAAAATTAATTATTATAAGTTATACCTGCAAGAACTATTACATAATCAAATACGAGAAGTCCGTTTTCACATTCGTTGTAAACATCAGTTTATTCTTATCGTTTGTCAAATATTAAATAAAGACAAATAATGCTTACAAGTGTTATAAACACAATAGGAATATACTCATGATAAATTATCAGCAATATTTGCACTTTGCAATCAATTAAAGTAAGCAGTAAAGTATCTTATATATAAATAGTGAATACTTTTAAAACATTCAAAATTGCAAAGTTTTTCAATGAAAGATCATTGTAAAGAAAAAAAAAAAAGATATTTTAAAGCTCGAAACTTGTATTTTGTAGCATACTTTCGACTGTTTTTCAAAACATCTTTATAATTTTGTCTTATATTATATATCCTATAATATAAATGCCTATTAAACATCAAAATTTAATTGTAATATCTGATGATATTATTTCAATAGTTTAGCTCTTTGCGTTTTTCGATGAAATTTCGGCGCGCAGTTCCAAATGACTACAAATACATACATATATATACATATATATACATATAGTATACACAAATTATTTAAGCATTATAGATCCAGCTTCAACTTTTAATTCTTATTTCCTAAAGATCACATTAAAAAAAATACGCGTAACTATTTTCGACTAAAATAAAATTTCTTGAGTAAGGTAATTGATGACCTAAATAAACGGCTCAAAAACAGAAGAGAATTGGTAGAACCATTGGAGGATACTGCGTGGACTTACGGCATGAATACGGCTTACTTGAAAGATGTTCTTGAATATTGGAGCACGAATTATAACTGGACTGAACGGCAAGCGTTGCTCAATAAGTATCCTCAATACATGACCAATATACAAGGTAATAAAATTTTTTTAATCGGCTGCAGTCTTTTGAACGAATCTTTATTTCCTTAGCAGGAAATAATAAATGCCGGCCCAGATAATCTAACTCGTCGTAAAAGCTCCGTTAAAGTACTTTACTGAAAGAACAAGCGGTTTTATAATTTGTAACACATTGAGAATTTTTAATTTTTTATTAAAAATACAAAGAAAATAAATTTTCATTATTTTTATATCAGAATACAAAATATATCACATGATTAGTTGATGATTAGTTTCTTTGATTCTCTCAAAGAAACAATTGCTATTTAATATTTATATGAACTAATGAAATTGAATTTCATTCAAAGTATAAAGCTGAATAAATTGTAATAATTGAATAAATTGATGTCTATAGGTCTGGATATACATTTTTATCGGGTGAAACCTAACGTTTCGCAAACCAAATTAAAGATTTTGCCATTGTTAATTCTTCACGGTTGGCCAGGATCGGTGGTGGAATTCCAAAAAATTATTTCTCTGTTAACGACACCGCGTCCCGACAAAGACTTTGTGTTTGAAGTGATCGCACCTTCGCTTCCGGGTTATGGATTTTCACAAGCGGCCGTACGACAAGGATTGGGTCCTCCGCAGGTAAAGTTTACGGAAAAAATGTCTAATAATTTTATTAAATGGCGTAATATTCATACTCCTTATCAGCAAGGCAAACTCTTCATTTTAATCGAGTATGGAACGCGATAGTTTTTGAAATAAAGAGCGGATATAAAGAGTAATTCGGACTTAATTTCTGCCAAGATTTTAAACAAAAGAACTTGTTAGTTTCAAAGAGCTAACGGTCTTTCATAGATATTCCGAACAATCGGTGCTCGTTCTCTAAGTGAGTCTTGGTATTCTTTATAGTAAACAGTTTTTTATTAAACAGTATTATAAGAAATGTACAATGTATTTAATAACAATTGTTATACATTATATTCTGATAATCGAAATTTCAAATCCTGCATACATCACATCTAAGATAACATTTCCAAGATGTTTAATAACATCTCCATGATGTTTCACAATTTTAAATTAATATTAAATATCATTAAAAGAATTGAAGAGATTCTTGATTGTAACAATTCTTGTTGAATATGTAATTTTATTATAATACTGTTTAATAAAAAACTGTTTATTAAAGAATACAATCACGGATCGCACGGAACATTTATGAGATCGTTAGTTGCTTCTTCTAAGATCGACAAAAACTAATAATACATAATAATCACTGTCAATCGTTTGTTTTTTTCAGATGGCTGTTATATTCAAAAATCTTATGTTGCGTCTCGGTCATGATAAATTTTACACGCAGGGCGGAGACTGGGGCGCCGCTATTATTACGCATTTATCTACTTTTTTCCCGAATAAGTACGTATTTTTTACATATTAATGATGACTTGCTAAATAATTCAATATATAGAAATACAAAGTATGAAAAAGACAATCTTTTTCAGTGTTCTTGGTACTCATTCGAACATGTGTATGGGTAAGGTAAAGTCCAGTACGCTGTGGAGATTCATCGGTGCGTTTATTCCATCGCTCGTAGTCGAGAGTGAATATGCCAATAGAATGTATCCTTTGGGATATCACACGGGTCGACTTCTTGAGGAAAGTGGATACATGCATATACAATCTAGTAAACCAGATACTATAGGTACTTGATATATATATATAATATAAATATTGTAAATATTTTTATATTCAATTAAATTATTAAAAATTAAATTAAAGACAAAATCTTAGATTGGATTATATCAACGTAAATATGTCAATATCATTTCTGTATTTAAAAACATTTAAATATATATGATTTGAGAGATTTGAGAGTTTGCCAGTTTAAAGAATTATAAACAGTAATTGGAAAATATATTTTTAAAGGTACTGCCGTGGCAGCCTCACCAGTCGCATTAGCAGCATATATTTTGGAAAAGTTTAGTACATGGACGAATCCAGAGTACAGATTTCGAGCGGATGGTGGTCTCCTCGAAAAATTCACTTTAGATGAACTTTTAGATAATATCATGCTTTATTGGGTTACCAATTCTTTCACTACGAGTGTACGACTTTATGCCGAACAATTTACGAAAGCTTCTATGACGAGTGGTATCGATGAGTATGTTTTTTTTCTAATTACAATTCTATTTTTTTTTTAAATTTTCCATATTCGAAAGAAAATAACAGCTTTTGCTTTATTTCTATTGATGAGTATGTTCAATTTCTAGATTGCCTGTTGATGTGCCAGTAGCGTGTGCGGCATTTCCTCATGAACTAGCTTACGAACCGAAAAGCCTCCTTGGCAGTAAATTTACTAATCTGATACAATTTAATCATTTGCCACGAGGGGGCCATTTTCCAGCATTTGAAGAACCGGCTCTTTTAGCGGATGATATCTTCAATTTTGTGTTCACGGTTGAAAATATCAGGAAGAAAAACAATGCTAAAAACACGTCAAATGCAGAGAAGAAAATAAAGGAGCCTACGAAAATTTGAAAAAAATATTTAGCTGTGCTATTTTTTTAAATTATGAAATGATAACATGCGAAACAACAAACACTGGATTATTTATAGAAACAATGTTGTAGCATTTTTCTAATTTTGTATAATATAGACATGTTATGTTACTTTGAATAAAATATTTTTCTAATTCTTTATTCGATACTATTTTCGTATAATTATGTGTTTAAATTTTTATTTAAAAAATTATCATTTAAAAAAAATATTTCCTAACATACAAAATTCCTTTATTTTATTGTTTATTATATCAATAATATAATATTTTTATCTATTTAAAGAGAAACAAAGGCACGTTGAAATAAAACTTATATCTTGATGTATTCCACTTATATATGGCGCTTGCATCCATCTAAAAATAACTAATTGAAATTTTTTAAATGAAAGCATATTAATGAAGCATATTAATGCATTGTATAATGTTGACGGTTGCCAAAAAATAAGTACTGTATGCCTCAAAGATATTAGAGATTATTAAACCATGAAAAGAAAATATTTCTTTTTTTGTCATTTGTAGCTAAAATTGCAAAATATAAAATTTTTATAGACATACATTTTTTAGCATGTTTTCTGTACTTTCAGATAAAAATATTAATTTTAGTGAGAAAAATTTAGCAATATGGAAAAAATCAATTTTTTAATTTTAAATAAATGAAAAATTATGTCCACTTTTAAAAATCTACAAAAATTATCAAAAATACTCTAATGTACGTGGAATATGATATCATAAGGAAAATTGGAATTGTAATGATCCACTCGTGAATAAATTGTTTTTTCAAAACAAAATTAGAATTTCGATTCCAAAATTTCCTTTTTAGTATCATAACATACAAATATTAGAATATTTTTTCAAATTTTTTTCAAATTTTTAAAAGAAGATATAATTTCTCTTTTTTTAGGCAGACTCTTGATACCTGAAACACGCTATATATATATTTTATCACTGTGTCATAATTGTTGTTTTTGCTTTATGATAAACAGATGTTGATAAGCTCAATATGTTAATATAAATGATTATGCAAGTATAAAATTAAACACTTCACTGTCTTATTATTAGAATAATATCCATTTTCATTTAATGTTTTTACATTCGCAAATAACGAACAAATATACATATAAACATAGACATTTATACTTTTTATTTAACCTTATCTATCGTACAATCGTACGCTGAATATATATTAGCGAAATTGTAGAAAATATTGAATCTTTTCCAGAAAGATCTTTCTAAAGGATATGATTCTCTGTCCGCTCTTTCGTATCGTGACTCTTGGAAATTGAGGCTTTCCGACCTATTCACAGATGACCGGAGCTCTCGGTAGGCGGCAAGCAACAAAGGACCCTATAAGAAGTCTGTAGAAGGGGCAGCGACAGACCCTCTCCGATCCCCAAACGTGACGCATGATGCGTACAAGTGCGACGAAAACAAATTGTTTGTGTTAGATAATTGATATTGGCAGACTTAAAAATCTCGATCGGTTTGATGTGCAGATAGTGACAAATACATGTATAATTATCTTGTGCTGATTAAGAATTGTTCAAGTGAAACCAAATTGAAATCATATTTAATTTTGTGTTGTCTTTCGCAAATAAATATTAAAAACATTTTTACGTATGTCTGTATGTCTATAATTCCGTATATAAAGTTAATTAATTGAAGTATAACTGATTTTCAATCTTTTCCTTGCATTACATTTGGAAGAAAATAATTGATTAATTGGGAACGATCTTTCAATGTGAAATTATGAAATTACGGTTCAAAAATGCCTTGGGATAATTAAGATGTGTTTCACTGACGATTCCAGAAAAATCTTTTAATTCAGTAAAGAGTAACGAACGCACAGAACGAAGAAAGGAGTCAACTGAGAAAAGAGTATTATTTATAGATATATCTAGTTTTCGAAGGATCCCTGTGGTTATAGGATGATCACAAAGCGCGAGGCACAAATAAACGAGAGTTATCAATTGTTTGCAATTTGTCAATACGTATAGTTGCAGTCAGAATTCAGTAGTGTCGCGCGTATTACAAGCCTATTTCTTCACTCATGCAGCAATTTATCGTCGATTAGTATTATTACGTAATTGCAATGCAGTTTCAAAACATCAACATCATCAATGTTGTGAAGATATATTTCTTCCGAGATCTCGAAATTTTCCGCACAATGACGACCTTGGCGAAGTAAGATGACATTACGTATTGTCTGCGGTTACATGTGATTTCTTTCTTTGTCAGCGAGAAATATTGGGCTTACCGCGTGTGGGCCGTGTGGCGACAAATTCCAGCCGACAGCGTGGGACGATCAGCTTGAAACAAGAGGGAACCGCGTCGACCACGTGACGGCATAAAGTGCAAGACGCCGGCGCGGTGTAATCATTTCGTTCCGGCGATATGACAGGCGGGAGGATGGGAGCAGAAGGAGACCCGACGACAATAATCGTCTACGCGGATGTTTACACGCAGGAAACGCCGAGCACGTCCGAGCATGAGTTCAGGTGAGTGTGTGATGTACGTGCGTGCGTACGTACGTGCGTGCGTCTGCGGACAGATGCGTGTGTACGCGACAAACGTGCGTGATGTTATGCGTTCGTTACGTCGAGGTTACGTCGAACTTCCCGAGTACACATTACATATTGCTCATCGTTAGCCTGTGCTGTCATTTGCCAAGAAAAAACGGTCACTGACCGGCGAAAGACATGAAACTTAAGACATGAGTAAAAATAAGAATGGACCGCCGAATTAATTAAGGTGCATAAAAAAATTATAATTGTTCCTTCTTTTATTTAGTATATTATATCTTAAAGTGGAAAGGTGATACAAAGATGATTTGAAACGTATCACTGATTAAACTTTGCTCTTTTCTCGTTTCTTCTTAGATAAATATTTGCTGATTGAAATAATTAAAGAAAAGAAAACAGTATAAGAACTGCGTGCAAAATGATCGAAATGAAAGTTGAGATAAAAATTCGATAAAAATGTGATTTTTTTGACTAGATTGTTCCTTTTATAAATATGAGCGGAAGAGAATTTATAATTTTTTAGCAAGCGTCTGCGAAACTTTACCTCGGTTTCAAAGGTCTAACGGACCCAATGCACATACAAAAGTTTTCTGTTACGGTCTGTTTGACATTCGTGGTACATACAATTCGCACATGAGCCGGCACCGTGCAACGTGATGTGCAACGTCGCGCGATACACACCTTAACATAAAATATCTCGTCCTTCCTTTTGTATGGCGATATCTCGTCCTCGGCGGATAGCTTCAAGTGCTGGGGTAGTATTATATATCTCCTGGACACTTTGCGTAACTCGACACGTGCTAACTCGGCGACTATTAAATGCACGAATTTTCCGAGAAACTAATGCTTGCACAGCGCAAATGAATCCTCTCACACACGTGTCAAAATGACGTAAGAATTTAGCGCACGTTGAAATAGCAGACTAAATGTACTTGTCAGAATCGCGTATCTAAATGTGGCAATGGTTCGCCACGCAGAAATTTCTGCACGCGAACATGAACGCTAATAAATAGCGGCTATTATAATTTGTACGGAATATATTTTTTGGGAGACGTTGGCACGGGAGTTCCAATTTTTTTATTCTCGCACGCTTCTCTCGCTTGCTTGAGAACCGGTTTCATATCGACCACGTTTACATGCGTGTCTCAAAAAGGAGGCACGACGTGAGCCAAGAAAGGAGTGTAAGGTACCTTTCGACGAAGCGCAAACACTTTATTTGATATTCGGCAGCGTAAGGAAAGGAAACGGAGAAACGTGCCAGAAAATCGGATATAATCGAAGAATGGCTAATAAAATTGCAACGGTTTGTAAATAAATATATTGCAGTGTACTTTGATATGTTACGGTACGTGAATCTGCCATTCTCGATCATCTGCTCGATCATCTGATAGTGATTTCCACATAATTCCCACGCTATTTTCAAGCGCAATTTTCAATTAATTAAGCTCACGGAAGATTTTTATCATAACGGGGTTAAATGCTTGTTATATATCAATAAAACGCGTATTTAAAGAGACGATTATCTGTTGCAAACATAGTTGCAAACGAAACTCCAGTGCGTCGCGATTAATTGATTGCTTTAGCCGTTAAAAAGATACAATATGTTTTTGGAAAAATATCAGAAATCATATGATTATCGTAAGCAAAAAACAATGGAAATGAAAAACAAGAAATCTAATTGGGAAGTTGAGAAAAAAAACCTCTTTGAGTAAGTTTGCTTTTAAGTACGCATATTTTTATCCGACCTACTCGAACTCACTTTTAATCGCGTTCTTTTAATTGAGTGACTCGTAAATCGCAGTTTATTACATTTAACGCAATCAGCGCCGAATATTTGACAATTCATTGCGTGAATCGAGAAATGTTTACGTGAGAAAATTGAATTTTAATAGAAGCAAATTGTTGTAAAACAGATCTAATGATTCTATCTAAAGTGACCAATTCGCCTTGGCCATGGCTATAATTATACATGCCAATTTTTTTATTAAAAAAAATTAGGTTCTTGCGCAAAGGCACAAGAACTTAATCAGAATGTAAATTTTTACAAATATACTTGTTTGAAAATGCATTTATTCTACGCAAAGTATATGGCGAGGTTTATTCTGGTCTTCGTATATTATGCAAAGAACAGAAATACTCATCGAGTGCCCTTTGCTCAATTTATGTTAAAATATGCTCTGTCGAACCAACAATCTACATCGTGATACTGCATAATTTACATAGCGGATAATCTACGTTGGTGAGCCATATTGAAAAATACTTCATTTAATTTCCTTTCAAAACGTTTCATAAAATATATATACGCACGGAAAGAATGATTTTGAAGTATTTCAAAGTTTAATTTAGATTTGAAAAGAGTTTTATTGGATCGTCAAAATAATTATATATAGGACATTCAAACATAATGAGAAGTATCGCAAAAAGTTTTGATATTCGAGCAACTAGCTTGGGCGCTACATAATTTTGGTGATCTAATAAAATTATTTTCAGATCTAGTAAATTTTAAATATTTTCAATCGACAAAATCGTTCTCTTTCACGTTTATCATTAATAAAATTGCTCTGATTCAGAAACAAATAACTGAATGAAATGTAACAAAATTGATTGAATGTTTTCTCATCATTGGTAGTGCAAATACGAGCATTTAGATGTACACTACTCATCATTAACGGTTTGAATGCTATCAGAGATACAGTGTAATAACTATAATTATAGGTAATTGTATTTCTCCATTCTACGTATCGTCAATAAGAAGTCAATTAAAGACCAGTGATGTGATACATTTCTTCGAAATTACCTTAATTTATTTACCATACCGTTAGCAT
>Ga0157364_1005149_pt1 | contig 13237 bp, 8 predicted proteins | sample AttsexASBM2_FD_111476 | JGI IMG/M metagenome (GOLD analysis project Ga0157364, IMG submission 111476) | Fungus gardens microbial communities from leaf cutter ant in Ribeirão Preto, State of São Paulo, Brazil - Atta sexdens ASBM2 | ecosystem: Host-associated > Fungi > Mycelium > Unclassified ... | reverse complement strand
TGACCCATGGTCAAGACAAGATGGTAACGGCGCAAAGTTCAGTGCTTTTATTTCTGGTGGATCTCAAGGCGAATCCTGTGGCGGTACCCCTCTCGGCTCTCGGCCACGTGGTTGCCTATAGTCAAAAACATAATCCCTTATATTGTTGTCACAGAAATGGAGTTCTGCTGATTCTGAGTTCTGCTGGAGATCACTGACTCAAAACCAATGGACCATGCGTGGATTCTAATTCAACGTTTTTTTTTAAATCAACAATTTATTACACGGGATGCAGTGGTAGGCCATGGTAACTACAACATAACTACTTAAATAGCAAAGGATACAGAAGAAGAAATATATAAGAAAAGAAATATAAAAGAAAGAAAGGAAAAATTATATCAGTGAAACTGCAATCAAGTAATTCCTTCATGAAAGGAGAACACTCCTGGATAAGACTCAAGGAAAGCAATGATATTCTTTAATGATTCCCTTTTGGGGTTCCAGTAATTCCTAAACTGTTTGCAACTATTCAGGATATGATTTCATGTTTTGATTGGATATTTTCTGCATGGACAAGTGAAGGATTCTTTAAGGAAGAATCTAAGATGATATTCACCAATTAGAGCATGATTCGTAATAGTTCTTATGGCACACATGCACAACATGTTTGAATGCCCAATGAGATTGAGCCAAGTTCCACCTTTCGAATAAGTGGGCTTAGTAGGTGAGTAATCATCACCATTTAAATCTATAAAATTCTTTCCCTTATAATCCAACACTTGAAAAGTCATCTACTAGTTCTTTAAAATGGAGTCATATTCTCCTTTCTTGCTAAAATCCCATGAGAACTTGGACAAAAAAATAGGGTCAATTTTCAGTTGTTTAGTTTCTTCATCAACTGCTGTATGAGGAGGCCATTTGTGTTAGAGTTGAAGACAGTGGACTCTAATTATTTTTCATTTCTTTTTCATTTCTATTTTCTTTTCCTTCATTTTCTATTTTGGGAACTTAGGGTTAGGGTTAGTGTGATGTCACACTATTACAAACCATCATACATCAGTCACATGATCATATGTCATATTGGAAGGACATAGAAGGTTCTGGAAAAATGATGTCATACAGTATGTATAACATATGTTGATCTTAAGACGAATACATAGCTGTTTAGGGTAGGCTAGAAGTAGAGTAGCACAGACTATGGGGTCTCAGTATATAAGATAAACAATCCTGTACAGAGTTCTCTATTGAGTTCTCTTGTATTAACCCAATACAAGATTCATTTACTTGTCCAACTCTAAGAACTTGAGTTTGTAACAATTTGTCACTGCTAGAACAGTCCTAAAAATTAATAGAGTTGTTAGAGTTCTTGTTGAAGAATGCTCTAAGATCTTGAGAAATTGCAATAGAATGCAATTGAAATGGATGGAAAGACAAATTGAAAATATGTCTTACAGTTGGAATAGTATCTGTAATGATAATGATGTGTTCAGCATTAGGAATTTGAACAGCTTGGTTGATTCCACATCTGATTGAAAAAAATTCTGCTTCAGAGATAGTAATGTTCATTGTATAATAAATTTTTTTGGAAAAAATATTTCAACTATTGCATATATATGAGATAGAAGTGGCAATGTTGTTCTTAATACTGGCATCAGAGATAACAAGAACAGTCTTCAAATTTGAAAGAGATTTATCAAATATATTATTGAGTTTGTTTTGATGGTCATTCCATACATCTGAGTCTTTGTAGTTCACTATGTGAAAAGAGAAATGATTAGAGAAATTGTCTACTAAACAAAAACCTGAAGAGAGTTCCTTATGAAGTTTATTAAAAGAAGGGGAAACTTTATTCAAACAATTGTTAATGTCTACTATTGAACTCTTGATCTTAGATCATTGTTTGCATATTAGATGATTCATAGACAAGCAATGTGGTTTGATCTTCTTTATGTTTGTAATACCACAATTGAAATCTGTAAATTGCAATAGGCATAATGCATATTCTGTATAGTAGTTGCTTGTATAAAGATAATAGATCTCTAGTGGAATTCCCCAATATTTTCATGCTCTTGATAGAGAACAGGGCTTTATTAACATAGAAGTGAATGTGTTGACAGAAAGAGAGTTTTCTGTCAAAAATATAGCCTAAGTATCTCTAATTTTCTTTTGAATGCAAAAGAGGTCCTCCTAGTAGACTGAGATTCAAAGAAGGTATTTCATAATTCTTCATTAATTTAGAAAAGTAAAAGACCTTTGATTTGTTATGTTTAATTACAAGACTAAATTTTTCAAAGAGAGAGGAAATAATGTTATAACTACAAAATAAATTTGTGTTTGATTTTTTGTAGCTCTTTTCCCAAGAAATAAAGAGACCATCATTAATGAATGAAAGAGTAGACACAGAAATAGGAGATAAGAGATTTTTTGTTCTTTTATCAGAAATATGAAAAATTGGTGTAATATAAAAAGTAGATAGAATAGGGAAAAAACTGAGTCTTGACCCACATCTATATCTGCTCTAAAGAAGAGAGAAATAAAATTGTTCCAAATATATGGTATTTGTCTGTTGATTAAATAATTAAAAAAGAAATTGGAAATTCTGGAATCAAATTCTGCTTTGTCCAATATCAAAGAAAGAAGATGATGGTTAAGAAAAGAAAAGAACTGGGCTATATCAAAAGCCAGAGTGCTTGTATGTAGACCCTTTATCCATCTAGTATATATTAGGTAAGTCAAATATAATCTTGCCTCCAGAGTAGATTAGTATTTCAAGCTCCCAATTGGTTAGAATAAACAAAGTTGGAGGTGATCAAATGGATTTGAAGTCTTTTACTTATAACTTTTTCAATGAGTTTTCCAAGTGTATTAAAAAGAATAATTGGGTAAAATGTTTTTGGAGAGTTGTATGCTAGTTTATTAGGTTTGGGAATAATGATCAATGTCAATTTCTTGAAATATAAAGGCTAATAGCCAAGATTAATGCATAAATTAGCTATATTGACAAAATTATTGATGCATTTGTTATCAGTCACCAAAACCTTGAGATGGTTCTATGAGATGAGATGTAATCTAGTCTAGGAGTGGACAAGCTATTGCATTTAGTGATGGCTATATTATCATAATATTAGATTTAAGTGATGCTTTCTTAAAAGCAAAATATGCCATGATTAAATTTAAGAAATGTGAAAACATCTTCAATAGACTCTTGCTTTGTGTTCTATAACTTTTGATACTGTTTGCAGTCATATAAAATATGAGCTCTTGTTTCAATAGAAGAGTTGCTACATAGGCATGCAATTAATTTGTTAGGGAAAAACTTAGCCTATATTTGCCAATAGAAGCATGGTTGGTTATGAGTCTAGTGATGCATGCACAAAGAGAGTTGGAAAGGCCAAAAATTTTCAGCCATACTCTGTCTTTTAAGTAGAATGGATGAATAGAATTACCATTGTCATCATTTAGATCAAAGAAATCCTTTTCCTTGTAGTTAGAGACTTGAAAGTACATCTGCCACTTCTTTACAATTGAGTCACATTCTTCTTTTCTGCTGAAGTCTCACAATGTTTTGCTGGGTAAAATAGGACTAATTTTGTGGAATTTTGACTTTTTATCAACTAGTAAATGAGAGGGTTATTTATTGCCACTTGGACAGTCACAGAAAGTGATAGTATTATTAGAGTTCTTATTGAAGAACTTTCAGAAGTCACTTGAGATAGAAATAGAGTTTAACTAATATAGATAATGGGATGTACCAAAAATTCTTTTAGCTACTGGAATAGCATTGATGACAATGATGATTTGTGTAATGCCTTGTATTTGAGTTACTTGACTAATCCCACATCTTACAGCAAATAGTTTGGCTTTAGTGAACAAAATGTTTATTGTATAATGAATTGTTTTCATGATAATATCATGTTCTCTCTAAATATGAGAGATGGAGGTAGCAATGTTGTTTTTGACACTTGTGTCAGATATAATTAACACAATGTTAGAACTATTAGAGAAGCCCTAGTAGATGTTCTCAAGTTTATTGAGATGAGCAGCTCTTGCTTTGACATCTTTACATTTTACTGTATTGAAGAAAAAGTGATCAGAAGAGATATTAATTAGTTGGAAACCTGGAGAAAGTTCTTTGTTCAGATTATCAAAGACTGGTAAGACTTGATTGAAATGATGATTGATATCTACTATGGGACTTTTAATTTTTTGGCTTTGCTTGGGAGTAAGGTGATTCATGGCTATACAATGAGGAATAGCTTGTTTGAAATAATGTATATCTAGGAGAGTGTTGATTGCATACTGTTTGGAAAGTAATGCTACTTGGAGGTAGTGTTATCCTATGAGTTTATTAGGATAAAAATAAATAGAGATAAGATTAGTGATAGCTTTGACTCTCCATAACAGTGATGTGTGAAATGTCCCTATAATCCATAAGACTGCTCTTCTTTGCACTTTCTTTAACTCTTTGAGAAGGTAGTATGTTAGGGCCTCTTTGAAATACTAGAGTTAGAATTTATATAGCACAATAAAAAGTATCCAAGTTCTATATAACTGTCAGACATGGTTCACACCAGAAAGTGAAAGTCTATAAGGTTAGCTCAGAAATATATAGAACATGGAGTTTTCATGCAATGAGCTTGGTAATACAGACTTGTTAAAGCAACCTTGGCTTCAGCTTATGTGCTGTGCTATCTGTTTACTATATGGTTACAACTTTAGATAAGTAGATAAAGTCTAAGATAGAAGTAAGTACTAGTTTGGTGTGTTACCATTGAATATGAAAAATCAAGTTTAATAGAAGTTATCTTCATCAATTATCAGACTAGCAAATTACAGTATAACTACTAGTTTTATATACAAGTTAGATATATAAGAGATGCTCAGAGTTTTAGTGTTACGAGCTTAAGACCTTAGGGTTGGTCAAAAGAAGGAACCTTGTATAGGGTTTACACAAGAGAACTCAATAGAGAACTCTGTACAAGACTATCTACCTTATATACTAATACCTAATGGTCTGTGCAAGCTATTTCCAGTCTTTCCTAAACAACCATGTATATGCTATAAGGTCAATACATGTTGTACCCATTGTATAATGTTATTTTTCCATATGTCTCATGACTTGTGACTGTGTTGTCTGATATGACCTGCTATATGATAGCATGGTTTTGTCACTCTAACCCTAATCCCCAAGTTCCAAAAATAGAGTAGAAAGAGAAATAAATCAAAAGAAAATGCAAAGAAACTGAAAATGAAAATAATTAGAGTCCACCGCTTTCAACTTTAACATTTAGTATATTGTCCTAAATAGTAGTAAAATACTAACAAGTGTTAGATAGGAGAACTTTACTATAGAAGACCAAGTTCAATAAAAGTATCCCCATTATATAAAACTGAATATTACAGTTGTTGCATCACCACTGTATGAATTTGTTGCAAGAAGAATGGCTATTATGGAAGACAGGCTTGTTTTAAAGATGTTGTAATGATTATACTGCCACAGGGACATATTTTCAGAATGAGTAGACTGAATATATACCAATAACAAATATTTGTATACCAGATATAATCCTCTTGTAGAATTACTGAGTATTTTCATGCCCTTGATAGTAAATAATACTTTGTTAGCATAGTAACAAATATAATGTCAAAAAAAGAGTTTTTTATTGAAGAAAAAACCTAGATAATACTATGTGTCTTTAATTTTGTGTTGCGGCAACTACTAGTCACAAAGACCAATAGAGTTACAAGCAATAAATCTCTTAAAGTAGATATTATTGTAGAGATCACAAGAAAACTCAACAAGGGATCTCTACTATATTGCTATTCTATTTATATAATTTACAGATAGTCCATGCTACTAATAATTAACCCTACTCTAAAGTCCATATATATACTATGAGGTAAATATGCTATTAATATGCTTTTTGACATTATCCTTCTAGTCTGCTTTTATCCTATTTAGGTTTATGACCTCACATCATGTGATATGTCATGTGACCACAGTCACATGCCTCTTCATCATCAATAAAAAGAAAATTAAAATTAAAATTAAAAGAAAATCAAAAAAAAATATTAAATCCCAAAAAATAGATAAAAGGAAAATATTAGTCCTTATACATCATAATAGTTTAAGTATAGTGCCATCTATAGGTCTAAGATCTAGCAGAGAAGGTTCTGTTTTCTTTGTCATTCTTAAAAAGTGGAAATCTTCTAGTTTGTTATGTCTGATTGCAAGGCTGGATTGATTAAAGAAAGAAAAAACAATACTATAGCTATAGTAGAGGATTTTGTTTGATTTTTTGTAGCTCTTCTTCTGAGAAATAAAAAGACCATAATTAAGCAATATATAGGACAGAAAGAATAGAAAAAAAGACAGATCTCTGTCATACTCTGACATATGCTTTAAAGAATGGAGATGTGAAGTGGTTCTATATGTATTATATTTGTCTGTTGATTAGATAACTAGAAAAAAGTGAGAAATTCTAATATCAAATCTTATTTTGATTAAAATCATTAGAAAAAGTTGGTAATTTAAGAATGGAAATAATTGAGTGATGTTGAAAGCAAGAGTGCTTGTATGAAGGCCTTTGCTGCATTCTGTTCATATGAGATAACTGTTACAATCTCAAGACTTTTAGAGTAAGTCAATAAAAGAAACCTTATATTAGAATTAATATAAGAAAACTCAATAAAGTTTTTGGTATAAAACTGTTAACCTTATATACATTGTACTACTGGTCTATGCTATATCTCCATTAGTCTACTCTAAAGGGCCATGTGTTTTCCTTAAAATCAACATATATAATATATGTTATATATTGTCATCTTGTTCTAGAATCTTCTATGATATTCTATGTACTACATGATTGTGTGACAGTGACTGATATGTGACACTCAGCTATGCCATGTGACAGTTTGTGACAGTGACATGTGATATCATGCTAACACCTAACCCTAAATCTCTTATAAGAAAACAAATAAAAATAAAAAAATAAAATAAATAAAGTCTACTGTCTTTAATTCTGACAATAAGTAAGAAATATTTTTATATCTATTGTTGACCATTGTCTGATGCTATCTAATTAGTTTGGGCAAAGAAAATTCAAAGCAATAGAATGAATTTGTAATCAATTACTTATTGTTAGGGCAACTGAGTAAAAGAGCAAAGCACTTCAAATCTCTAGGAAATTCTAAGTCTATTGTCTAAGAAATTACTGAACTATATATTTACCTTCAGAAAATTTTAAGAAAACAGAATGGAAATTCCTAAAGATAATAACTACTCTATATAATAACAGGTCTATTCTAATATATCACAATTTCAATTACATAAGCAATGAATGATAATACTTAAATAATTAGAAACAGTTTAGAATAAAGAAATCAAAATGAAAGAAAGCTAGAGTATTTAGCAAATACTTCCAGAGCATAGGAAAGTAGATATGCAGATATGCAGATAATACTAGATAACTTCAGAAGACCACAGAGTATTGTTGAAGAGAAAGAGAGTGTATAAAAGGGAGTTAAATGACATATCTAGATAGTTGGGAGTATTGGTGTGTAACTTGAAGAGATCTAGAGTGTGAGAAATTGGATAAACAGATAAGTGTAAATGTAAGAAGGAGTTATGGAACATGGATCAGCCAAAAAATATAAAAGAGAAAAGTCTTGGAAAAGCCAGTCCTCTTACACTTATTGCTTTCTCAATTAACTTACCAAGTGTTTCAAGAAGTAAAATAGGTTGTGGCAACCACTAGTCAAAAGACTAATAGCAATACAAGCAATAAATCTCAAAGTGAATATTAAATAGAGATCATAAGAGAACTCAACAAGGAGTCCCTGATATATTGCTACCTTACTTATACAAAGTTCTTATAGTCTGTGCTAACAATAAATAGCTCTACTCTAATATCTATGTGTAGTATATACTTCTACCATATGTTAACCTCATGTTTTCCACAAAAACACCATGTTATCTATATATATATGCCCTAATGTCATCCTTCTAGTTATTTCTCCTAGATTCTAGGCCTATGATCTAACATCATGTGATATATCATATGACCACAGTTACATGCCTCTTCATTGTCAAATCAAAATAAAAAGAAAAGAAAAGAAATATTAAATCAAGAAAAATAAATAAAAGCAAAGAAAAATGTTAGTATCCAAGTACACCATAACATTAGAGTTGTTGTACAATGGCTTGTTGGGCTTTGAAATAATAATAGACATAAATATTTTGAAATATAATGGTCAATGGCTAAGGTTAATATATATATATTTGCTATAAACAATATTAGCAATACACTTGAGGTCACTTACTATCTTCTTAAGATGACTCCAAGAAATGTGATCAGAACCTGGGATAGAAAAACTACTATATTTGTTGATAGCATCATAGATTTCAGCACTAGAGAATAGAGATCATTTAACTGGTTGTGTTATAACTCAAAGCCCTTAGAGTTGGGTTAAGAGGTAACCTTGTATTGGGGTAACATAAGAGAACTTGATGGAGTACTCTGTACAGAATAGTCTGTCTTTATACTAAATCCCCATGGTCCGTGCTAGCTATTTCTAACCTATCCTAAATGACTATGTGTTAACCATGAGGTCAGCATGTGGTATGATGTCACCCTTCTAGACCCTTCTATGTACCATGTGATCTGTGTTGTCACTAACCTTAAGTGCTAAAAATAGAAAAAAGGAAAATAAATCAAAAAGAAAATAGAAAATGGAAAGGAAATAAGAAAGAAACCAAGTCCACTTCTTGTGATCTTAACAGGTTGACTAGTTGAGATTTCATCAAGAAGTCATTTGTTGATTGGCCTATTTTGAGCTGAGTTATATGATTGATATAGCACTTGCTACAGGTTGTTTAATTTGTTATAAGGATGACCATTAAATTTGATAGCTTTCATGACTAGTAATTTTTGTTTCTTGACCCAGTTCATAAGGTCTCATGGCCTCTTGTTAGTTAAAGTGAATTCTGTTGTCAAATAAAATCTGTTTTGCAGCTTTGACTGATTTCTTGTATGTAATTTAGTTGTTTTTTCTTTTAGACTACTAATAAATTTATAAGTAACTATTGTATTCCTTATTCCACCATTCTTTGTATTGTTTTATGATGCTGATAAGTTTAGAATGTTTATTTCAAATGTCTTCACCAATTGTAGTGACTTCTTAAGTTATACTTTCTAGTGTTTTGCTATTAAGAATGTTAGATGTGTCAATACTTATCTTGTTTCTGAGCTCATTGACAAATTTCTTTTCTTCCTTACTATTCTTGATAATAATCTGTTTTCTTTCTTAAATGTGTTCTTCTTTAATGGTTACTGAAACCAATAAAGAAGTGTGATCCAAGAGACTGTGTACTTCTGGTATAATTTGATGATTATTGAATTTCTCCAACTCAGAGTAAAGAAACATTAATTTTATTACTGAGTTTAAGTCTTGGAGATTGTCAGCATACTAAGTAGGTACTGAATTAATAGATGTGGAAAGATCTATATTAAGACTATCAGCTATTTCATAGAGTATCAGTATGTATTGAATAATGTGAGTATGATAGATCCTAATCACTATCTTTGATGTTGAAGTTATCTATCATAATTTGGACATTTTTCAGGTTAACCTCAGTATTCTTCAGATATTTTAAAGCATTCTGTTGGTTATTTGAGTAAACATTAAAAATAAAACACAGAATACCACAATTGAAAAAAGAAACAAGATTAATATCTCAATGATTAAATATTTTTTTTATAATGAGAAGTATAACTTGACCAGTTTATTGTTTATGTAAGTAATAACTCTTGGATGGTTGTTTTCAATAAGTATGGTTCTTGTAAATGTAGTCCATGATGCGTAATGAGGAACTTTTATAAGATCTTCACCTTCTTCAGATATAAAGCTAGAAATTTGTTAGATAATGGACCAAGGAGGTTCTTGAATAAAGATTATGTCAAAATATCTATTTTTCTTTAGAATTGCATTTATAAGTAGTCTATTCTTTCAAACATTCTATAAAAAAAGTTTGAGAGATTTTACAATTATTGTTTATCTCTGTCCATAGCTGAGTAAATTAAGTTAGCTCTAATTTCTCAGAGCTCTTAGGTTTTCTTCTTATGCTATTGTTAGCTGAACCTATGTTTTCAGAATGGACAGTCATGTCAGGTGCGGTTCATACTAGGGATGAAAGTCTGTAAGATTGGCTCAGAGATGTGTAAACTTGTTGAACAACCTTGGCTTTAACTTATATGCTGTGCTGTTTGTCTGCCATATAGTTGTAACTTCAAATAGGAGGAAGAAGTCCAAGATAGGAGTAAGTACTGATTGGTATGTTGCCATTGAACACTAGAGATTGAGTTCAATAAGGATTATCTTCATCAATTATCAGACTAGCATATTACAGTATAACTACTAGTCTTATATAATATAGAAGATGCTTGGGGTTTTAGTAGTATGATCTCTGTTATACTGAGTGGAGATTTCAGTGTTGAGATACTAACAGGAGTATAACTCTGCCATGGAAGACAGAGCCAAATAGGAGTATTCCCATCATGGAAAACAGAATACTCAAATAGTTGCATCACTGCTACAAAGATATGTTGCAAGAAAGGTGGCCACTATAGAAGGCAGACTTGTATAGTAGATGTTGATAAGGCAGTATCACCATGGAGATGTATACTCCAGACAGGTGGACTTTGTTATGGTACACTGGAACACTAACATTTTTCTTTTCTTTTATCTATTTTTCTTGATTTAATATATATATACATTTTTTGACTTTCTTTTCTTTTTATGATATTTGACAATGAAGAGGCACATAACATGTCACATGATGTGAGATCATAGGCCTAGACTCTAAGAGAAAGAACTAGAAGGATGATATCAGGGCATATATATAAGGCATAGTATTCTTATAAAAGATATGAGGTTGACATATGGTGGAAGTATGGACAACACATGGACATTAGGGTAGGGTTATTTATTATTAGCATGAACCATATATTCATAGTATAAATAGAATAGCAATATATTAGAGACTTCTTGTTGAGTTCTCTTGTTGAGTTCTCTTGTGATCTCCACTTGATATCTTACTAAGAGATTTACTTATCATACTACTATTAGTCTTTGTGATTAGTGGTTGCCACAATAGACTTGGCATATGATAAGTCATTGCTATTAGCTTGATATTTGTCTTTGCAGTTTATATATTTAAATGAGTAAAGACATAGCTCTTCTTTCTTGATTTCAAGTCTAAGAGGATCAGTCTTGAAGTTAGCTTTGCAATACCAAGCCATATCCCTATGATATTTGACTTTGTGAGGACTATTACACTTTTGACATTTAATGCCATATGTATAGCAGACAAATGTGGTATGCCCTCAATTCTTATATTAAGAAATACTAAGATTTATATTAGTTCTCTAAATAGTGGCAATGTAACATCCTATATTAAACCATCTATTAATTAGACTCTTGGCTTTAGTACCATTTTTTGAGTTCTAAATATCAATCTAGATGATAGCTATATCATATTTAGAGGAAACTTTAATTATGAGAGACTGGGAAGCAAGAACTATATTATTAAATAAGTGGGTTTTTTCCTCTTTAACTTGATTGTATGTGATGGGAGAGGTATTGCAACTTAAAGATCTTAGAGTGGATCAATGAATAGAACTTTATATTAGTATTAACACAAGAAAACTCAATAAAGAGCTTTGTATATAATCATCTATCTTATATACCTAAAACTAATGGTCTGTGCTCTACTACATTAGTCTACCCTAAATGACTATATATTTACCTTAAGATTAACAATGTGTATAACATGCTATATAATGTCATCTTTCCAGAATCTTCTACTATCTTCTATCATGACATATGATTGTGTGACATTGTGACTGTGACTAATTTGTGACACCAAGTCATACCAAACCCTAACCCTAGCTCCTAAAATAAAAATAAACAGAAAAGAAAATAAAAGTGAGAGAGAAATTGAAAATAAATAAAGTTCACCATTTTCAACTTTAACAAGAGAACATATTATCAGAGTAGTATGAAACTCTTAAATTTTTGAGATAAGATTTGGATTGAATAAGACAAGAATGCATAATATTATTAGAGTTAATGTTGTTTAGTTTTTTGATATATTTTTCCATAATGTTCATGTTCAATGCAGTGGCCTTTTGTTGGTGGTGATAATAACTCCTTTATTATTGGAACATATAAAGTCAGCTGAAATGTTAGACTTAATGGTTTTTAAAAGTCTTTTGATGTTATAAATGTGTATATTAGCCTGTAATATAACAACATTAATGTTTTCTCTGCTCATTAGTATAATAATTTGTTTTCTGGATAGTCTTTTGATAGTCATGTTAATCTTGGGTTTACTTTTTTTTCCATCTTTGTTCACAATATTCTGTATTTTAATGATTTTATCAGGTGATAGTTTAGAAAATACTTTCTTGATTTTAAGAATTTCCTTGCTATTGTCTTTGTTGGCTTGAGTAAATGATCAGTTTTTCAAGTAGAATTTGGATTTGGCCAGTATACTTTTACTGGGCCTAGAAGTGATTGAAGGAGAAATCCTTAATATATTCACCAGTTTGCCATTTTTAGTCTTTATAGAGAGTGTATTGCTCCTGTTGAACTAAGAAGAGATGTATTGTTGGAAAGTCTTGTTATTGTTCTTAGCCATGAGTTTGTCCCATCCAGATTCATAGATAGCTATGATTAGTTCCCAAGTAGCAAAACCAAATTTTGAGATTTGGGGAATATTGTTGCCAATTCCATCATCTAATAGTCTTTGTTTAATAAAGATAGCAATTTTAAAGAGAATATATAATGTTCTTGGCATCACCATTTAGGAATTTATTAGTTTCAAATAGAGAGACAGGAGCAAAGTTACCATTCTACAAACATGGGTTAGCTAGTTGATCTTTCTGATACAAAATAACAGATAGTTTCAAATCAGAAGAAGGTGACATAATATTGTCATTGCTACCTTGAGACATATAGATGGGGTTGCTTGACATGTTTTGTTCAAGAGCTATATTAATTTGAAAGAAGTTAGGCTTCTCCTCTATCTCAAGTTGTTCAGCCTACAATATATTGTTGAACTGTGCTTGCATTTATTTTGCATAATCTGTGAAGGATATGTAAGATCTGACAGACACAGTTCTTTGTCTGTTGTTGTTAGGTAAAAGAGATCATCATCTGGGAATGTTGTTTTTAATATTCATTAAAGAAAGCTCTT
>Ga0157364_1005148_pt1 | contig 13238 bp, 16 predicted proteins | sample AttsexASBM2_FD_111476 | JGI IMG/M metagenome (GOLD analysis project Ga0157364, IMG submission 111476) | Fungus gardens microbial communities from leaf cutter ant in Ribeirão Preto, State of São Paulo, Brazil - Atta sexdens ASBM2 | ecosystem: Host-associated > Fungi > Mycelium > Unclassified ... | reverse complement strand
GTCATCTTCTAGATCTTTCTACTATGTTCTAGGCTTATAACGTCATGTCATGTGACACGTCATGTGACTGAGATGTCACGTGCCTCTTCATCGTCCAAAATAAAAAGAAAAAGAAAACAAAATTCTATAAAGTCAGAAAATAAAAGAAAAGGAAAATAAAAATTGTTTATGTTCCAAGCATCCCATAACAAGAAGGTTCTCGTTGAAAACATTGTGAATCATCCATCCTTCTGGAAGTTCCAGTTTAAATGCTCCCAATCCAATGTCCTTTGAGATTTTGAATGGTCCATATCTTTTATTGTCCAACTTCTTTGAGGGTTGGTTCGAATGGATATTTTTGTTTTCCAACCACACATGGTCTCCAACCTTCAGTCCTTGAGGATTTCTTCTTTTCTTGTCAAATTGCCTCTTCATATTCTTCTGCGCTTCTTCCATTGCTTTGGTTGCCTGCTCCTAGCTTCTTTGTAATCCACTGAGGAAGTCTTCTACTTGTGGAATGTCCGTTTTTACCATGAGGTCGCCTTTCCAAGGATGTCTTTCAAAGTTTAACTCAAATGGAGTCTTTCCCATTGCAGCATGTTTCTTGTCATTGTATTGGAATTCTGCTGCGGCCAACCAATTTGTCCAATCATCCTGTTGGTAATTCATGTAGTATCACAGAAACGTTCCTATCTCTTGATTGATTCTTTCCATTTGACCATCTGTTTGCAGATGGTATGCCGTCGATAGTTGTCTCTTTGTCCCCAGTGCCTTTGTGAATTCTTCCATGAATTTTGATGCAAATTGTGGTTCTCTGTCACTTAGAATCTTCCTAGGAATTCCATATAGTTTCCAAATGTCGTCCCTGTAGATCTTTGCTATTCCTTCCGATGAAATATTTGTTGTTGCTGCTTTCAAGCGAATCATTTTTGTGAATTAGTTGACAATGTCAATGATTGTGTCCATCCCGTTTGACTTTGGTAACGGCCCTATAATGTCTATGCTGATTTCTTGCCATGGTCCTTGAGGTATTTCCAATAGATGGAGTTCTCCTGCCTTCTTTTGATGTTGAACTTTGTTTTGCTGATATTTGAAGCATCCTTGTACATATTTCTTGACATCCTCCTTTATTCCTGGCCACCAGTAAGTCCTCTTGAGTAGTTCCATCATCCTGTGTTGTCCTGGATGTCTAATATCTACTGGGTCATGGTGTTCCCTAAGGATTTCTTCTCTAAGTTCCTTGTTATTTGGCACATATACTCTTCCTTCCATGTATGCCACTCCATTTTCTTCCCATGTTAGTCCATCATTCTTCTCTAATGCTTGAACAACTTCCTTCTTTCTTGTATTGTTCCTCTGAATTTTCTTGATTATGTCATCTTCTTCTGTCACCACCTTTCATCCCAACATTGTAACCTTGGCTGTTGTCTTTCTTGTCCACATTTCATCTTTTAGTAGCTGTATGTCTTTATTGTCTTCTTTCATGTCAACCTGATCCTTCCATGATAGGATATCCGCTTTTGTGTTTGTCTTCCCCGGTATGTGTTTCAGTGTGAAGTCATAGTCTTGTAACTTCAAATACCATCGAGCTTGTTGTCCATTTAGCTTGTATGGTTTCCTGAAATATTTGAGGTTTTCATGATCCATCCAGACTTCAAAGGGTTCCGCTGCATCCAATAGATACTGTCTCCATTTTGTGAGAGCTTTTACTATTGCTAGTAGTTCCTTGTCATAGATTTTGTAATTCCGTTCCACTGGTTGTATTGTTCTTGATAAGAAAGCAATGGGTTTCCATTTCCCTTCTTGTTCTTGGGATAGAACTCCTCCTATAGCATGTCCTGAGGCATCCGTTTCTACTTTGAATTTCCCTTCTCTCCTCGGTAATGCCAATATTGGTTGACTTGTGATCTTCTCTTTGAGTTCTTCGAATGCTCTTTAATGTTTCTCTTCCTATTTCCACTCTTTCTTGCCTTTTAGCTTGTTTAATAGCTTGGCAGTATGGCTGAAGTTTTGTATAAACCGTTGATAGAAATTGGCGAATTCTAGGAAGCTTTCCACATCTTTTACTCTTATTGGCATTTTCCATTCCTTTATTGCCTTGATCTTTTCTTGTTCCATTTGGATCTGCCCTTTGCTGACCACCACTCCTAAAATAGGGATTTCTTCCATGTTGAAGTCGCATTTTGATCTTTTGAAACACAGGTTGTGTTTCTCTGCTATCTTCAAAAATTGGATTGTCCTTTCTTCTAGTTCTTCCATGGTCTTGGCTGGTATCATGAAGTCATCCATATAATTTGCCAATATTCCTTCATGAAGCAGTTCTCAGAAAATGCTGTTCATTATCCTTTGGAATGTTACTAGCGAATTGCATAGTCCAAAGTACATTACTTGAGGTTCGAATAAGCTCTTGTTGGTCAGGAATGCGGCCTTCCATTCGTCTCCTTCTTTGATTTGTATGTTGTTGTATCCCCAAATCAAATCCAGTTTGTTAAAGTACCATGCCTCCTTGAGTTTGTTAATTACTTCTCCAATCAAAGGTAGTGGTGTCTTGTCTTTGATTGTGACTTGGTTTAACTTTCTGTAATCTTGAACCAACTGTAATGAACCGTCTTTATTTGGAATATAGAAATATGGCGCTACATATCTTGACTTTGATTCCACAATGAGTCCAGCTTTGAGTTGTTTGTCTAACCACTGGTTTAGGGCTTCCTCTTCTTTGAGCATCATTGTGTAGGCTTTTGCGTTTAATTCCTTTGGAGCTTTGTCCATTAGATTTATTTCATGATCCCATTCGTGCCTTTTGGATAGCTTTTCGAATTTCTTTTTGTTGAACAGATGTGTGAACAGATGTGTGAAAGGTCGAATGTACTCTGGTAAATCTTTTGGATTCATCCTATCTGGTTCCTTGCCTATTTCACCATTATCTTGTTCCGTTTTATCCGTTGCTATTTTCTTGGTTTGTCTGGAGTTAAATCATATGTCTTTGTGTGTCATTGTGCAATTGCCTGGGCATCTTGTAAACTTGATAGTTCTGTTTCTCCAGTTGACTTCTGGGTTATGTTTAACCAGCCAGTCATGTCCCAAAAACATATCTGTTCTGTCCAAGTCCGTTACTGCTGCTTCCAGAGTTTCCTTGTGTCTGTTGATTTCAAGTTCTAGAGACGCCACCTTGGTCACCTCTCTGTTCTTTGTTTCATCTGCGTTGAAAACTTTGAAGGAGAAATCAATCGACTTTGTTGGGATTCTTTTGTTTTTGACCAATTGTTCATTAATTCCTATGTGGATGCATCCAGAATTCACCAATACCTTGACTTCCAATTTCCTGCTATTCTTCGTTTAGTTCCCTTTTTCCTCTGCTAGTTCAGTGATTCGGAATAATATATTTATTATTCTGGGATTTTACATGGGAGATCTCTGGTACCATACCTACTCGAGATCTTTGCCAAAACCCTGCTCCTCTTTCTTGTTGTCTTCCTTGTCTGATTCTTTCTGAACCTTTCTCATCTTTATTATCTGCTTTCCTTTGCAGTCCTTGGCAATATGTCCCTTCTTGTCGCATTTAAAACATGTTTGTATTTCTCGTTCTTTTTTCTCTGCTCGGCATTCCTTTGCCATATGTTCGTACTTGTTGCAGTTGAAGCACTTAGGCTTCCCATCTTTGAAATTCTTGTTGGACTTCCCGATGTCCATTGGTTGTCTTCTTCCTCCATATGTAGTTCCGGTGCTTGTTTTGTAATCATGTCGTCCTTCTGTGGATTCATATCCTTGTCTTACTGATGTGATTGCCACTTTCCACTCTTTGAGTGTCTCGGGTATTGTTATGGATGGATATTTCAATATCATCTTAATAATATTGTGTTGTATATTCTTCTTCAATAGGAAGATGGCATGTAGCTCATTTGTATCAGCCTTCATAGCTAGTGCTTCAAACTCTATGATGAAGTCTGCTGTGTTTCTTTTTCCTTACTTGAATGTTTTGATCTTCCATTTGGCATCTGCTGCCTTGGACTTGTCGCTGAACGTCATCTTAATTTCTTTTACAAAATCATCCCAATCCTGGGTGTTGTTGTCTTCGTCTAGCTCATCAAGCTTCTTCTGTGCGTAAATTTCCACTACACCTCCTCTGAGGCAAGCTAGAATCGCTGTGATCCTATCATCTGTTCTGTTAACTCTGTTGCTTTTGAGGAATAGTCTGATCCCTCTCCACCATTCTTCAAATTTTGACTGGTTGCCATCGAACTACCCTGGGTCCGGTACTATATTCTTTGGCAATCCTGCCTGAATGTTCTTGCTGACTGCTACAGCCGTTGTTGCTGGTGCTGTTGACATCTCTGTGTTTGTTTGTTTGTATTCATTTGTCAAGGCTTCTTCATTGATCTGCAAGGATCCTAGTCATTCCGACAGTGTCTCTATATCATTTGTTCTTCTTGAACTCATCTTGTCTTCTGTAGTTTTCACTATACATGTTTTGCTTCCTGATAGGTAACACTATCTTGTTTCATTTGTAGGTTTGTTTGTTCTTTGACAGATAACGCTGTTTCATTTTGTAGGTTCGTTTTGTTATACCTCTCTTGCAAGGTGAGCTCGTTGATGCTTTACCAAATGTAACGACCTTAAGCTAGAGCTTAGGTTGCAACTTAGGCAAAGTGCTGAGAAAGTATAAATGAGGTGGAATTGGTAAAGTGTAAGGATACAGGAATGTATCTATGCTATATATACAACTAAGTAAGAACAACATGACAAGTTCATGAGGCATAGTATATGAGGATACAAGGAAGAGAAAATGAGGACTAGGTCAGGATGTCATGCCTACCACATGAGGTGCTGACTGAGACTACTTTGGCACAGCTGATCATCATCATCATACCCTTTACCTATATCCATGTTGACTCCAGGAGGCATTGATCGTAACATATATCAAGAATATAAAGATTGTTCCTCTTATAAGCAGTTATGTTATATATCAAAGTCCAACTTTACAAATAACCCATTTTCTATAGTAGTATTATCTCTCTTCAAACTCTACAATTAGTTAGTGTTTCTCCATAGATTATTTTAATCAAATATCTACCTAGCTTGAAGCCAAGCTTAGATACTGACCTTACTTAATATGAATAATTGCTAAATATATAGTAATAATACTACTCAAGTTTTTAAATACTTATTCCTATATTTAAGAGCTGGTAAATACTCTATAGTCTTTAGTCTAATAATTGACAACAATCAACATTAATACTAAACTCTGATATTAAGATAACATACTTTTACCTATCAGAATATACTCTTCTAAACTCTGTTTTATTTTTTGAAGTTGTAACTAAGTAACATATAAATGGTATAGCATATAAACTAAAGTCAAAGTCATTCTAGAAAGTTGACAAACCTCACAGACTTTAACAAGTTCTTATATTTATTCAACTCTAACTCACTTTGTGAACTTTCATTCTTAAGTATAAACTATGTCTGACAAGTTGTAATAACTTGATTCAATTTTTGTAAACTCAAACTTATAATTATATTGTGTCAAGTATGGTTCATACCAGGGGTAAAAGTTTGCATGATGGATACAGACTAGTAAAATAATCTTGGCTTCAGCTTATGTGCTGCACTACCTGTTTACTATGTGGTCACAATTTCCAAGGTAAGAAAGAAGTCTGAAATGGAGTAAGTACTGATTGGTGTATTACTATTAAACATTGGGGATCAAGTTCAATAAAAGTTATCTTCATCAATTATCAGACTAATGAATTACAGTGTAACTACTAGTCTTATATACAAGTACATGTTATAGGAGATGCTCAGGGTTTTAGTAGTATAGCCCCTATTATTCCAAGTAGAGGTTTTTAGTATTGAGATACTAACAGAAGTATGACTCTGCCCATGAAAGACTGAGTCAAATAAAAGTATCTATGTCATGGAAGATGGAATACCCAGATAGTTACATCACTACCATGAGATGTGTCACAAGTAAGGTGGCCACTATGGAAAATAGGCTTGTAAAGTGGACATTGGAAAAGCAATTCTGGACAGGTAAACTTGGTATATTGTTATAAGACCATAAAGTGTGAACAGACTTTGGTAAGGACAGAGATAAGATATAGATAGTAGTTATATTATTAGTCTATGACGAGAGAGAAGGCACATGACATTACATAATAAGGCCTAGAGTAGTCTAAAGTAGTCTAGAAGGATCAGGAAGAGTTTAGAGATAGAGTGATGTCAAGGAACATGGTTTCCTCATGGTGTACACATGGTGCACACATGGATGTTGGAGATTAAGAAATAAGGTTTAGGGTATGATGTCAGGGCACATGTATATAGCATGCTGGCCTTGAGGTAGATGTATGAGTAATAAAACATGAGGCAAATGAGTAATAGACATGAGGATAGGGCATGGATATTAGGGTAGGTGTAAAGAAGTTGTAGCATGGACCAAGGACACTTATATAAATAGTTAGTAGAATACTGTTGTGGTTCTCTATTGAGTTCTCTTGTGAATTACACAACTTGTGTTCTCCACTAGATATCTGCTTTGAGATTTATTACTTGTACTACTATTGAACATTGGTCTAGTGGTTACCACAACATATATAACATGTTGACTGAGAGCTAAGACTAAAAAAAGATATAAAAGAATCTATTACTTTACTAAGACTTGAGTTTTAAATACTGCTGAAGTTCATTGTTGTGGCAACTACTAACCAAGATAGTCAATAGTATACTAAGTAGTCTTATATTGCAAGAGTCTCATAGAGATCATAAGAGAACTTGACAAGAAGTCTCTAATATATTGCTATTCTATTTATAATAATAGTATATGGTCTATACTGTCACAAACTTCATTCAGCTTGTATCTCCACAACCAGTAGACCTATTTTCACAAACTAAGTTGCGCTGGATAGCCCCAAATGAGGGCTATCCGCACATATGTGGGATGTACAAAAGTGACAACAAATAACTGAGATATCAGGACATCAGTAGCTGTAAAAGCTTTGTCTGCTAATATCTAATGAATGGCTGGACAGATTCATACAATTGAACTTGCATTGGGAAGTGCTCATCAATCTGTTTCCAATGATATATAATACATCTCAAAGTAATAAGTATTGGTAGAGATACAAGCATATCAATGTAGTAACATAATTAGTTACCTTCTAAAATTAGCCTAACAGCTGCTATGACAGATGATAGCTCCCATCAGGTATGAGTTTTGATCATGTAATGGAAACTGCTTGTGCACAGACCATCACTCTTTTGTATATATACCTCTGTGTCTGAGGACTAAACCTTAGACTTAACAACATTAATTTATATTAATTATTCTTGTTGATACTTTTCATTATCTGTCATTATCACATCCTTATACTAAACCTCTGGAACACTATTCAGTTCAAGTATTACAACCAGTAAGTAGCTTATTTGTAATAGAGGAGCTCAATTTGTTTGCTATGCTTTAAGCTGAGGCTATTTTTGATAAGCAAGATCATCTCTTAGTTGTCAATAAGCAAGAAGATAGTACTACAAGAAAGAGAATTGATAGAGAAGAAAAAAATATGAAGCCAAATAAGTTCTTATAAAGTATCTACTAGTTCTTAAAATTCAGCTCCAGTACTGAATAAGAATATACTAGCTGTTGTAGCAACTGCAAGTCAAGACAACTTATGATGTCAACTTAAGTAACAACTTAAAAGTAATTCAAGTGGAAATCATAAGAGAAACTTAACAAAGAGTCCTTGCTTTATTCTTATACTTTTATACAAGTATATTATAGTTTATGCTAATGATAAATAATCCTATCCTAATGTTTATGTATAGAATAACATGTTATAGCCATATCTAATTATTGTTATTAGTTTTTAATAGCTCATAATATCTTAATCATATGCTTTTATAACATTATATCATATGACTCTTTATCTTTCCAGAAAAAAAAGAAAAAGAAAATCAAGAAAAATAAATAAAGAGAAAATCAAAATTAGAATAAAATATAAAGGTTTAGAGTATTTTAATAGCAACTCTCTCTTAGAAATTGCTGATTCTCTTGATTTTAAACTATCTTCTCCCATCTATTAGGTTTCTACTCAATATACTGATTTATGAAACTAGTCTGCTTTTTTTAGGCTTTAGATAATAGAACTACCATTCAGTATAGCAATAAATCTGCTTATTGATTTCCTGTCTATTTTATCACCTGTCTAGTCAGAATCACTATATACCTTGAGTTCTTTAGTCTTATCTTGTCAATATGTTAGCTTATAATTGCTTATCTATCATAGCAACTATCAGGCTAATTTTAGAAGGTAACTAATTATATTACTACATTAATATACTTATATCTCTATCAATCTATATATTATCAGAAATAGTTTGATAAGCACTTTCTAATGTAAGCTTAATTATATAAACTCATCTGTTATGATCTTAGCTTAGAGCTCAGGTTGTACTTAGGCAAAGACCTGAGAGAAAGTAAGAGATTGATTCAAGTGGTAAAGCATAAGGATACAGAAATATATCTATGCTATATATCTATGTACAAGTCATGAGGAAGTAGTCCATTATACATGAGGCAAACGAGTTATAGAACATGAGAATGAAGCAAGAATATAGCACCTACTACATAAGGTGCTGACTGAGACTATTACAGTACAGCTGATCATGTTGTCACTACTCTTGACCCTAGTCCATATTGTATTCATGAGGCATCAATCATAACAATACTCCTTTTTCAGCATTCATGTCTCTATGAATTATATTAATACCTTGAGTTTTTCTATCATGTATGTTGCTACCATTTTCTTGTTAGGTCCAATTATGACTTGACCTTGATTGTTGATGGCTATAAAATATGGTTCATGTAGTGGTCCTCCTTGAAACATGGTTATTGTATAACCGTTTTGTAATATTTTAGTGTTGTGTTTATTTTCTACCAATACAGTTGTTACTTCTTTCTAAAATTCAAGATCTTATCCTTCTCTGGATTGAAGTGATTGGTAATGTGGGGACGGTCTGAATAATCTCATTTATGTAGAGAACCAGATGAATTTCATATATTTTACTAGATTGTTGACTTTATTATCAATGATGCAGATTCAGATACTTTGTATGGCTTAATTAGAATAACTTCTTCATTCTCTACTCTTTCTTCATTTGATTCTTTCTTCTATTCCCTATCTTTGTACAATTCTTGTATTTCTCAGATATTGTCATCTACATATTGATTTCCTCATCCATTATATATGTTCAATTTATCAGCTAATATCCTCTGAATTTGATATACCCAATTTTCCAGAGATACTGTAGATCTTCTAATATCTCCAGGATATTTGTAGCATTTGTTGTTCTGTTATTTATACTCACTTTCAGAATTGTTTTCTTTATTTCTGTGATTGTCATATTAGCCTCTTTAGCTATCTTCATCATATCTTGTACTTGCTTCTGCATATTTATCATCACTTCTAACCTCTTCAACATCTTGTGATATAGTCTTGTCCAATCATCACGTTCTTTCTTGAATATTCTTGCTTCTTTTATATTATTGAGTTGTCTGGAGATGTAGGAATTTAGGAAGGTTGGTGTAGTTATGAAGTTGTTGTTAAGTTGAGAAGACATTTTTCATTATCAAGTGTTGTTGTAGACTGTTGAAATGGGATTTTACCCCCCTCTCTTTATAGATTTTGACTCAAAATTCTCATCCAATAGTCTTCAATCATCCCTTTTACATGAGATAACCCTGATTTTGCAATCCATTGGTCATGCTTGTTTCCATAACCCTTCCAATATATTAGATATTATATTCCTTTGCCTTGTTTCCTATACTTCTGTACTTCTTTGACTTTGTATTCTTCTTTTTCATTAATAATTATAGGTGGAGGTGCCAGTTCTATGTGTTGTCCTTTGAACTGTGGTTCTTTGCATCTTGTCAGCAAACCTTCATTGAACACATTGTGTATTATTTATTCTTCTGGAAGTTTCAGTTAAAATGCTCTTAGACCAATATCCTTTAAGATCCTAAAAGATTTGTATTTTTTTTGGTCCAACTTCTTTAAGAGTCTGTTCAAATGGATATTTTTGTTCTCTAGCCACACATTATCTCCAAACTTCAATTCTTAAAGATTCCTTTGTTTTTTATCAAATTGCTTCTTTATACTCTTCTGAGCCACTTTTATTGATTTTGTGGCCTCTTCCCAACTTCTTTGTAGTTCTATAAGGAATTCTTCTAATTTTGAAAACTTTGTTTGTACCACCAGGTTGCCTTTCCATGGATATCTTTCAAAGTTGAGTTTGAATAAAGTCTGTTCTATTGCCACATATTTCTTATCATTGTATTGGAATTCTATAGCTGCTAGCTATTTTGTCCAATCATCTTGTTGGTAGTTGATGTAGTGTCATAAAAACATCCCCACTTTCTGATTAATTCTCTCCATTTGTCCATATGTTTGAGAATGATATACTGTTGACAATTGTCTTGTAGTTCCTAGTACTTTCATGAATTCCTCTATAAATCTTAATGCAAATTGTGGTTTTATATTGCTCAAAATCTTCTTTAGTATTCCATGTAGCTTCCAAATTTTGTCCCTGTAGATTTTTGCAATCTCTTTCAAGGATACACTTGCTATTATTGCTTTTAATCTGATCATCTTTGTGAATTGATCCACTATAACCAGTATAGCATCTTTTCTATTTGATTTTAGTAGTGGTCCAATGATGTTAATGCTAATCTCTTATCAAGGTTTCTGTGATATTGCCAATGAATGTAATTTTCCTGCTTTCTTCTAATGTTGTACTTTATTCTGTGTATACTTGAAATATCCTTGAATGTAGCTTTTTACATCCTTCTTGATTTCTGGCCACCAGTAATTTTGTTTGATCAATTCTAGCATCCTTGTTTGTCCTAGATGACTAATATCTGACATATTATGGTGTTCTCATAAAATATGTTCCCAAAGTTTCTTATTGTTAGGAATATAAATTCATTTATTAATATAGACAATCTTGTCACTTTTTCAAGCTTGTCTGTTTTTTTTCTGTAATTTCTATATTATCTCTTTCTCTTTAGTTCTGTTCCTTTGTATTTTCTTCATTAGGTTTATCTTCTCCAGTATATTGCTTTACTTCAACATCGTTATTTTGGCTGTGGTTTTTTTTTCTATAATTCTTTCTTGAGCAACTATACATTTTTGTTATTCTTTTTTATATCCACTTGGTCTTTTCTTAACAAGATATCTGCCTTTGTGTTTGTCTTTTCCAGTATGTGTCATAATGTGAAATTATAATCTTATAATTTGAGATACTATCTAGCCTATTGTCCATTTAACTTGTGAGGTTTTCATGATCCATCTAGATTTTAAATGGCTTCATTATATCTAACAGATATTGTTTCCACTCTGATAGAGCATCTACAATTGCCAGTAGTTTTTTGTTGTAAATTTCATAGTTTCTTTCCACTAGTTGTATTGTCCTAGATAGAAAGACTATTGGTTTCTATTTTCTTTCCTGTTCTTAAGATAATACTCCTCTAATAGCATGTCTTGAGGCATTCATTTCCACTCTGAATTTTCCCTCTCTTTTCAGAAGAGAGAGTATCAGTTGACTTGTTATCTTATTTTTTAGCATATTGAAAGCTTGTTGATGTTCTTTTTCTCATTTTTATTTCTTCTTTCCTTTTAGGTCATTCAATAGCTTCACTATATAGCTAAAGCTCTGAATTAACCTGTGATGGAAATTTGCGAATCCTAAGAAGCTTTCTACTTCTTTAATTTTCATTGGTGTTTTCCATTCTTTGACTGTCTTGATCTTGTCTTGTTCCATTCATACTTGTTCTTTGGTAACTATTACTTCCAATATCAGAATTTCTTCCATGTTGAAATTACATTTTAACTGTTTAAAACACAAATTGTATTTTTCTGCAATCTTCAAAAACCTAATCATTTGTTCCTCAAGTTTCTTTATTGTTTTGGCTAGTATAACAAAGTTATCCATGTAATTTTCCAGTACTCCATCATGGAGTAACTTCCAGACAATACTGTTCATCATTCTCTGGAATGTTTCTAGTGAATTGTATAGTCTGAAATACATTACTTATGGTTCAAATAGTCTCTTGTTTGTCAGGAAAGCTGCCTTCCATTTATTGTCCTCTTTAATCTGAACATTATTGTATTCACAGATAAGATTGAGTTTATTAAAGTATTTGACTTCCTTCAACTTGTCGATTACTTCTCCAATCAAAGGTAGTGGCATTTTGTCTTTTATCATGACTTGGTTTAATTTTCTATAGTCTTGAACCAACTATAATGAACCATCTTTCTTGGGAATATAAAAGCATAGTGCCGCATATCTTGATTTTGATTCTACAATTAAACTAGCTTTCAGTTGTTCATCTAGCCATTGGTTTAATACTTCTTTTTCTTTTAATGTTATTGTATATATCTTCATGTTTAATTCTCTTGGAGCTTTTTTTGTCAAGTTTATCTCATGATCCCATTCTTGTCATTCTAGTAGTTTCTCAAATTTCTTCTTATTGAACAAATATATGAACAGTTGAATGTACTTGGGGTAAATCTTCTGGGTTTGTTGTATTAGGTTCTTTGCTAATTTTACTGTTGTCCTATTCTTTGCTTTCTGTTGCCTGTATCTTTCTGGTTTTGAATTTGATATCTTGATATTTCATTTTGCAACTTCCTAGACATCTTGTAAACTGTATTGTTCTATTTTTCTAATTAACTTCTGGATTATGCTTGACCAACCAGTCATGTCCTAGAAACATGTTTATTTCATTTAAGTCTATTACTATAGTTTCCAGCTGTTTTTTGTATCCATTGATTTTAATTTCCAGAGGTGCTACTCTGGTCACCTCTCCATTCTTGGTCCTATCTACATTAAAAACTTTAAATGAAAAGTTTATTAGCTTCATTTGTATTCTTTTGTTCTTGACTAGCTATTTGTTGATCCCTATATATGTGTACCCAGAGTCCACCAGTACTGTTATGAACTAAGGTTCTTAGGGTTGGACAATAGAACAACTCTTGTATTGAGTAACACAAGAGAACTCGATAGAGAACTCTTCTACAAACTAGTCTACCTTATATAGTTCTACAGATAGTCTGTACTAACTACTGTGCACCCTACCCTAAACAACCATGTGTAGTTCATGAGGCCAATATGTGGTGTCCATGTTGTATGATATCATCTGTTCTCAAATCTTCTACTAAATTCTCCCAAGTCTTGTGATCTGTCTTATAACTACACCATCAGGTTGTGAC
>Ga0157364_1005147_pt1 | contig 13239 bp, 6 predicted proteins | sample AttsexASBM2_FD_111476 | JGI IMG/M metagenome (GOLD analysis project Ga0157364, IMG submission 111476) | Fungus gardens microbial communities from leaf cutter ant in Ribeirão Preto, State of São Paulo, Brazil - Atta sexdens ASBM2 | ecosystem: Host-associated > Fungi > Mycelium > Unclassified ... | reverse complement strand
TGTGTGTGTGTGTGTGTGTGTGTGTGTGTGTGTACAGGATGAAAAATTTTAAACATAATGGATCCGAATATCTCGAAAGCTATGGAAAAATGTTTCAGATAAAAATTGCATGGTTTAGAGGGAACCACATTTTGGTCATGTCTTTCTTCTAAGTGAAGGCGCCAAAAAGATACAAAAGATGCCTCCACTTTTTAAAATTTAATTGTATAATTTTTTTATACGATATGATTCCTTTAATCATTCTGCATATAAAAGTATTAAGGTGATATCAAAAAATCAATAGTTTACGAGATATTTTATATTTTATTCTGATACATATAGACATAAAAAATCTCGTAAATAATTGATTTTTTACTACTACCTTAATACTTTTATATGTAGAATGATTAAAGGAATCATATCGTGTAAAAGAAATTATACAATTAAATTTTAAAAAGTGGAGGCAACTTTTATATATTTTTGATGCCCCCCACCTAGAAGAAGGATAACATGATCAAAATGTGACTTCCTTTAGACCATGCAACTTTTATCTGAAATATTTTTCCATATCTTTCATTATATTTTTCGAGATATTTGCCATTACATTTGAAATTTTTCACCTTGTGTGCGTGTGTGTGCGCGCGTGCGCGCATGCGTGTGTGTGTATAATTGTATGAAGTACTAATCATCGCTTAAATATTCGTTGAAATAATGTTCTAAAAAACTTGGCACCTTTTTTAATTTCAGCAACAACAATTTTTCGGTAACGGCAGCTACCGTGGACTCACACTATGAATCCTTCTATTCATGTACCACTTGTAAAGTGGACAGTTCCGGCGGTAGCGCTTGTCATCGCTCTCTTTTGGTACAAACGCCGTCGGATAGACAGAGATGAACTTCAATGGAATGACTCAGGGGGAACTACAAAATCGAACTGTGTAGAAAAAGCGATTTCAAATAATACGCAGGAGATTGACACTAACATTTATGATTCCGGTGTTCAGAAAGAGATCAATCAGGAATCTTCAATTGACTGCTGCTACATGCAAGAAGAAGAAGAAGAACAGACTTGCATCTCAAGAAAGGTCAGCAAGACCATGGATATTCCGTTAAAAAATTCAGCGTTACAATTTGCTTTTTGTAGCAGCAGCCAGAATACGTATAAAGATGTTGGAACAATATGTAGTACAGAAATAGAGTTTAATAGTAGTAATAAGTCGAATACAAGCTTGTTTGAAACGATCGCCACGAGTGCATCCTCCAAGTCTAACAAGAATGATGATGACGAAGAACCGAGAATATTTCAAAATGTTGCTAATGAGAAGCAGACTATGCATTGCGAGACAAGGTCGCCTGAACAAAATTATACGGACGAGTATCATTATAAGGAGGATGAACAGCAATCTGAGGGACATACTATCAAAACTCAGGGACGAGAGGTTGACGAAAGAGACTCGGCCAATCATAGCCCAATTTCCGTAGTTCTGGATGGTAGTGTCACAGACGAAGCTGGGAGCGAAGGAAGCAATACAGATAGCGGAAAAGGTAAATATCGATAATCATTAATGATGAAATATTCCATTTATTTATATTGATAGAATAATATCAATTTTAAGAAAATATAGTTAATGAATTATTATTTAGAGATCTTTGGGTGAGATCTAGATGACAGCAACTTCGTCCGGCTTGAATACAATCAATTTTTATGTCCTTATACAGGTGGAAGTATTAATGGATGCAGAAAAGACAACATTGCATCAACCACGTACGATTTTTCTATACCGCAACATTTAGTGGGCAGATTGATTGGCCGTCATGGTAGCTTTTTACATAATATTCGTACAAAGGCAAACGTCGGCATATATGTCAATGATCACCCTTGCGATGGTGATCATAAGATTTGCTCGATACGAGGCAGTGTTGAGGGAATTAACGTCGCGCTTAAAATGGTAAGGCAGAAGTTTCCAGAGAAAAGGTTCCCGCAAGTAACATTAGCGGAGATCTCAACAATATCCGAGGTGAATGAAGAAGTTACATACAATGTCTTTATACAACGACCTCTGTCCCTGGTTGATGGCGTTAATAATGACATTAATATTTGTCACATTGTCAAGCCAAATTGGCTCTTTGTTCGTCTTCCGACTCATCCGTCATTTCCTCTTTTACAAAATTTAGAAGACAGCATGCAATATTGGTATAATACAGAATCGATACCAGTTCCGGATGTATTGAACAGTAAGTGATACAAACTTAATTGATACAAAAAACAGAAGCGGGACTAATGTATTGTTTCATAGAGGGCGATTACGTAGCTGTATATTGGATGGAGAATTGGGTTAGAGCATATATTGAATGGCCAGATCCATCAGGAGAGAGAAGCGTAGTGCGATTACTCGATTACGGTGGTTATTGGTCGGTTAGCAATTCGGAATGTAGACCATTGATATTAAATTATTTAAGTTTGCCCTTCCAAGCGATTGAAGTCTTTTTAGCAAATATTCAGCCAAAAAATGGTAATTATATGTTGATGTATAATGTATATATTTTCCAGATTATGGTTTTATATCTGTCAAAATTATTTCGAATACATTATATATTATTATATTATTTATACTATAGGTAAATATTTATATTATAGGTAAATGGTCGTCAGAAGCTTACAATGTGGTACAGAATTGTTCTTCAAAGGGAGTTGCACAAGCGCAGATTGAAGGTCGCATTCAAAGCAATACTTATGCAAACATTTATTTTATCATACAAAATTACGGGGTAAGTGTTACTGTTACTGTTTTAAGTTACTGTTTTAACTCTGAAAATCTCTTTGCAGACGTTTTTGATGTACAAATTAATTGAATTAATTGAATTTTTTAAAGGTAATTTCCCTTACTGAGGAATTGATAACGAATGGATTCGCTGAAAGAGTAATATGGGAGGATATGAAGCCAGAAACACTTGAATCCATATGTACATAAGAGTTGTAAAAAACTCTAAAATTTTCAGATTTCCTACCGAATTATCATATATAATCCACAGTTCTTAGTCTTATGGACTAGAATTTAGTACAATCGCGTCAAAATTGATTTTGCTTTTTGACTTCGTTCTAGTATTTCTTAATTCTTTATTGAAGTCTGTGAATATTCTGACATATATTTCCTAGTGATTGATTATATACATAAAGAAATTAATAACACAGTATATATACATATATATATCATTCTAATAATGAATAAGGCTATATTTCGCTGTACAGAAAACATACAGATATTTTGTGTTTAAGTAGCATTTAGTACTCCCTTAACATTGCTCAGAAAAAATGCATTTTGTAAGCACAAAACTCGTTGTTTCAAACGAGTTCTGACAAGTACAAAAGATTTAGTCCGATAACGTAAGAACCTTTTTTACAGTAAGTCTTTAAATTATATTTCTCACTCGTGGTATCTTCTCTCTTTTATCTGGAAAACTAAACTTTTCATCGGTAAAGTTATTTGCAAAACAAATCTCAGATAATTTCGTATAAACATTCAGAAAACTGCTTTCATTATCTAAGCCTTAAGACTGTTTTAAAGAAGATGCAACTGTGCTTAACTCTTCTATATCCTTGTACTTTTGTATATATTGTAAAATAATTTTCCGATTGTAGAATATTTATATTTAGAAAGAGAAAAATTATAAAGATTTGCTATGATGTAGATCGTAGAGTAGAATAAATAACAATTTTGCATTTTATAAAGTAGTGTCACATCTAAATTAAAATTGTATTGAATAACTCAGACGAATTAGGAAATTCGTTTCTACGTGACTCATATTCATTTCTGATTAGGGACGATTCGAGAATCCATTGAAATAACTTAAGTTTTCCTTTTCATGTTAATTTTAGATCACCGTAGATTAAACTTGTTACTGTAAAAATATTTATTAAATGTCACATTTCATTGAATGTCCCATGTTTTCTAATCAAGTTATTTAAAGATTGCTAATTCATGTAGAGATTTATCTTTAAACATTATTTTTCAGTAATTTGTATTCTGCGCAACTTCATTATCGTAATATAAAATTATTTTATACTTGCTATTTTCTTAAGATGATGAGATTTTTGGCATTTCAAAAAGACTAAACTTTTGGATTAATCGAGATGTACGCATGTAATATGTATATATCTGTTTACTTAGATATCGATCATTTTTGCGCAATATGTTAACATTAATCTTTTTCAATGCAGTAGAAACTAATTAATTGAATAAGAGTCTATAATGATTTGTAACTCATACATTGCGCTGTAACGTTTGGCAGTTATAAAATGTTAATCTTTAATATTGTTGATTGAACGTAATATAGAAATATTTTTCTAGGAATATATACATATATATATATATATATATATATACATACATATAAGATTACGATCATTAAATCGCTCACAGTATACATGCTTTCTCGCGCGCTGCGATTAACTCGATTTATTATAATTTATTAGCGACAATATGGCGCAATGAACGTCGTTACGTAATAATCAATCGTAATTCATTTGTGTATATAAAATACGTAGCTGACTGCAATTTTTGACTATTCAAATTTTGTACAACACTTCATTTAGCATTGTATTAATCATTATATAAGTAAATTTAATAACTTTTGTATATTCATCAGTATAATCTTTGGAGTTATTATACTTGCATCAATTTTTACCGCAAGTTTCTCTTACACATCTTTTATACGTCTTCTGTAAAATTATAGAATAATAAGAACTTCTTTTTCTACAGCAAAAGAGAACAGTATTATGCTAAGATTTAAACCATTGTTTTGTATTGTAAAACAGAAATAAAGATGTTTGTAAATAGCCGAATTTGATTATATCAAAATTTTTTCTCAATTTTGCTAATTTATGAAATAAACATTCAAAATTTCTCGATCGAGCATATTCTGAATATCGTATTTTATGTTGATTAAGATACGCAAAGTTATATTTTCATCAATTTGTATTTTTAAGTTTTATCCTTGTTTATCATTTAAAAAAATTTTGTACTGTTGAACGCAATTTTAGTCTAGGATAAAAAACGCACGATGCGTTCAATTCGAAAGACATTTATGATTCATTTATAATCAGAAATCTCGAAAGAAATTTGATATATATATTTACATAATGTTATAAATTATGGAATATTTTCTTTATATATATATGTAAGTATGTAAAAAAATTGAAAGATTGATTTCTATAGATTTTTATATGTACAGAAGTATGTTTTCGCACTTTTGTATTCGAAATGAAACAAGTGTATAATTAATTATTTATGAAACAAGTGTATAATTAATTATAGTATCTCAGATTGATTGTGTTTAAATGTTCAAACATTTCGGCGCACAATCACATTTGAGATAAATTCATGAATATTATATTATTTGAAACATTTAACTTTGACCGATTCTCTCTATTGTATTTATGTTGATAATTAATTAAATATGAGACAAAGTAGAAGAAAAATGAAGCGAAAGTGCTTTCCATTTAGTGACACAAGTCTACACAAACATCATTCTATCCTTCATAATATTGATAAAATAATAAAGAACAACACGTTGACTTGTGTCATCAAATGGTAAGCATTCAATGGGTGTGATCCACTTAATGCTGCAACTACTTCGTTGACCAATCAGAAGAAAGAATTTTACGAATTGACCAATCAAAGAATGCTTTAAAGCATTTGCAGCGTAAATCCTATGGCTGAGTTCGGAAACGTCGCTTGAATACCTTCGATGCCTTGGATTCTGTTGGGTTCATCAGAGAGAATCGAGAGAGAATAGAGCGGATTCATCCGAAAACCGCCATGTTTAATGCACCGTTGAAGTGAGTAGGAAATATGATAGGAATGGAACATACGACGCATACTATTGTACCGCACTAGTATGATTGTGTATATGACATATATGTACATACACACCATGCACATTGCGAAAGCGCACTAGACGTGGCGGAATCAATCAGAGAAGAGAATCATTTATCCGCACATGATATATCATTTTATCCTTGTTCATTGAATATTAAAAAAAGATAAAATGATACAACATGCGCATCATATGTGAAACGAAATAGTCATGATAGGAACGTGATGGAACATACACGCTCTAATATTGTATTGCAATAATTGTGTGTATGTCATATACGTATAGTACAGTGCATTAATTCGCTGGATCCTAAGGTCTGTTTTCTGTAGCTGAACTAGTATATTTTTGAAACTTAAAGTGAGATAGATATATTTGACCTGTTTAAAGCGAGAAAGAGAGTTCTAGACAGTCTATAGTGCAGGAACAGAAAACAGATCAATAGTAGCGGTCCGACTTATCGAAAATGCAGTATTAAAAAGTTGATAAAAAATTCTGAAAAAATTCTTAGATTTCTATGAGAATAAAATAAATAATTTTTGTCTCTTGCAGTTTTTCTGTAAAGTTGATATTATTTGAGAGTTATTGATAGTATTTGAGTCAAGAATAAATATCGATAAGTCGGGCCGTTACTATGACTCAACGAATTAATACACTGTAGTGAAGTGAAAGAGAAGTGTAAACGTGTCTCCACAAAACGTGTATCTATTTCACTTTAAGTTCTAAAAATGTACTAGTTCAGCCACAAAAAACAGATCTAAATATGCACATTTGCGGAAGTGCACTAACTATAAATGGCGGAACCAATCAAAGAAGAGAACCACTATCCATTCCACTCTTCCTTGATTCTCTCTGATTCTCTCCATCTTGCTCTTGTTTTATTTGTGACACGTGCTGCGGACGTGTTGCAGGGTCAACAGCTGATTCGACTGTTGACACAGAAGAGGATTGATGTATTGCGTATTTCGAGACTTTCGCCTCTCGGCGGTATACTCGGCTTTCTAGTCGATCGCATCGACTATTACGAATGTCGCGATCCGAATACATTTGATACGTGTGCTCTGACATGGTCTCTCTTGGAAGTCACAAGGACAGCCGGCACTCTCATGTACTGATGCCAGTACTCCTAAGTGCCTGCGCTATCCCGATTTCAATGTTCTTCTGGATAGTCAACGTGGTTTACTCGATACTATGGCCAGACACCATCAACTCGACAGAAGGTTTCGTATATGACAGATGATTTTAAATGCGTTCGTAAATAATTATATTAGGGATTAGAATAAAGAAATATTTATAATGTATATATATATATATATATATTGATATATATGTGACGTACGAACGATTCCATTAGATCCGCCTTATGGAGGGGATCTAATGGATCTAGAGCGCTAAGAAATAGAACAAATTTAGGAATTTTTTTTAAACTATTATTTTTAAACTATTATATTCCTAAAAACTTTAAATTTTAGGCGCATTTTTATACATATTTATTTAGTTAATTATAAATTTTTTCAAATGATTTTATTAAGATTTGTCCGAGATATATGTTATATTACACGAGGCGTTTTGCGTAATTATATAATTTGCCGTTGACATTGTAGAATCCATTCAAACGATCTGAAACAAAAAAGTAAGATATATTTTCATATACCTTACTATGTTATTAATTCCTCTTTTGTGTAAACCTCGCTCCGGGGGATTACAAAATTTTTATAAGTAAAACTTGTTTGAAAAAAGATTTTTTTCATTATTTTTTCGACACATTTTTAATAAAAAAAAAGAATTTATTATTAACATTTTATTAGTTTTCACAAAAAATATAACAGTTATTTCGAATTATTCAAAAAATGAAGCCAATCCAATTATTAATTTTTATATTATGATGTTAATGGACTTGAAAAATGATTTCGAGAAAAACACGTTTAAAGTTTTAGATACTATTTACACAGTTTTTATACTTACAGTTAATTTCTAGTTAATCTGTTATTCCTGTTCATAAAATAAATTCTTCTGCTTTTTCAAAAAATTCGTTTGCCTCCTTTATGTTGCTTTGGCAATAGGACTTTTTTTTGTAGCTTGAGCGATTTTTATTTCTGCTTGTGCGAGTTGCTATTCGTCTGCGCAATCCGCAAACGTTTTGACATATTATTGACCAATAATTATGCCCATTGTCTTCATAACTTTCAAAATTGTTATGAAGCCCTCATTAAAGATTCCCGCAGCCAAATAAGCACAATAATTTTTGAGCCAGTATGAAGATGTTTAGATTCAAGACGCCAGATCATTGAATTTAAATATTCATTATTATTTTTGATTGTTCGCCTAAACATCGTTTTAATAAATTTTCCGATGATAAATCTTCATAAATAGGTTTTATTGCCTTTTGAACTTCTACATGAAGACGAATCGAAAATCGATTAAATTCTGAAAGATTATTGATGGCTTCAGCACGATACCACTTGCATCAGCTGTTCGCTCCCGGTGGACGATACATATGTTGTGGTTTCTCATTTGTAGAGCACTTATGATAAAATGTAGCCAATATTGCTTTTCTCATTTCATCTTCGGAATGCGAATTTCTTCGGATAGCTAATCCGTAGTAAATTATTAAATCTTTTATTAAAGAATCGATTAAATTTCTTTTGCCTCCTAATTTTTTCATTTTCTTTTTGTTTCGAAGGGACGAAATTCTTTTCTGTACGTGGTCAACGCACTCATTCTTTTTTAATTTTCCTTCATAAGGAAAGAGATCTAAAATTGCTTTAAAAGTTTTAGAGTCACCATCACCGATGTTATATATTTGGCTCCGAATTTTTCCTCTGATCTTGAAAATTTCTTTTATTGCGTCTACCTCTATTTTACCAGCAGATCCAGAATGATTAACATTATATTCATTTTCATGATTTTTGGCTCAATTCTCGTAATCTTCGATATCTTATTTTTCCAAAAAGTACATGACTGACAATAGCTTGATTTTACTACAAGATCTATTACTTTGCCGGAATATTTTCCTATGATGATAGATCAAATAAAGAACTAAAACCTCGCTTCTTTCAAAAACCATCTCCAGAAATAATCAATTCAGCAGGTTTTCCATTTTCTAAATTTTTTTCTTTTTCTTCATTTACAGCTTTTTTACTGAAAATGTTAAACAGTTGACGCTGCGGTATATATATATTTTTACAGTTGCATCATATGTTTCGTTTATTTAGTCCCTGGTCGATATTCATAAGACCACATAATAAATTTAATCCTTCTCTACCGATTCCTAGCAACCTTGCAATTAAAAATTAAAAATTCTTCTGTTAATTTCGTAAGCTTTTTTGACAAATGGACACGAAGGCATATACCGTACAGTTTCACATGAACAGCTCATGCTAATTTTAAATCCCAAGTCGCGCGTAATTCACAAAATTTTACTTGTTCTTTACACTCTTTACAAATCACAAACTGAGAAAGTGTGGAAAATACTGAGAAAAATTCTGTAATCCGATATCCGTGATTGATATCAACACGAACTTCTTCCTTTCTGCTTCTTCGTCTCGCATTCAATTTTTTAGCTGATGTACTCGTAAACAAGATTTTATTTTCGGATGTAAACTGATTGTCTTGATTTAAACTGATTTTCTTTTTTTACTTCTATCTTGATGGTTAGTAGCTTCCTCTTCTATGTTTCCTTTCCATGATATATATTATCCGTTCATGTATCGTTCAAGTTAAAGTTCGAGAAAAAACTGAATTTGAAAGATCACTAAGACTCTAACTGTTATAGCTGTTATGTTAAGTTAGATACACACACATAAAGTTTGTTGTATATGTAAGAGACTGTTTCTTTTATTTGAACGCTTAGGGTTTCTTGGAGCATAAACAGATCTCCGCGCTCTGAGATCCTTTACTTAAGCGCGTCAAACGGTCGAACAGCTACCTACTAAATCGCTTATATCATCAATTTTTCGAATTTCGAAATAATACTTTAGGAACATATTTTTTAAATATTCTATTTCAGAAAATAAAAAAAAATTTTTTTCGATTTTTTGAAGGTTCTAGACTAGGATTCCCCCCTTATGTCGCAGTATTTTAATATGATTAGGAACGATTAGGAACGTTGCAGATCCGGCTTTCAAGTTAGAAAAAAGCTATGGATGTGTGAATAAAGAATATGATGATAAGTATGGCTGGTACCTATAAAGCGGGATCTACAATAGAAGTAGCAATCGTAGAGTCTTAAGTCGTAGAAAATTAATCAATCACAGTCGAATATGAGAAAAATAATCGACTATGATTGATCAAATTTCAAGGCCCTACGACTGCTATGACTTCTATTGTAGATAACGCATAAAGGATACTCTACATAGAAGTCGTAGACATCGTGGAGTCTTAAGTCAGGAAACTGACCAATTCTAATTGAGTATTCTTCTATTTGATTGTGATTGATTGTGATTGATTGGTTTCCTATGACTTAAGATTCTACGATCGTCTATGACTTCTATGTAGAGAATTCTTTATATTATTTATCGTACGACCAATTTTTCAAGCATGTTAATTGCAAACAGAGGAGTTCTTGAATCTCTCTACAACTTCTCTATAACCAATCAATAGACCTTAATTTAATGTCATACGACAAAAATGGACAAGTTTAATAGTTTATAACGTCAATCCTATATAATTCAATTCGACAAATTCCTCATAAAAAAATTTTCATGATATATATAAATATATTATAGAACAAATTTATTTATTTCAGTATTTTTTATTCTTCAATCATATCTTTCAATCTTCTATTAAATTTGAAAATTTTTTACACTTTATAAAATTTACAAAGATTTCTAAAAAAAATATTTTAATTATTAACTATTCAGATTTTATTAGTTAATTTTCTTAGGAAATTGTAAAATGAATGTTATAAAATTAAACACAAAATCAATTAAATATTTCTTCAATTTTAATTGGAGAATATATTAAAAATATTCAAATAGGAGACACGTACTATTATAAATATTTTTTGCATATTAAGAGTTGAAATTCTTATTCAGTTTTTTTCTTGAATTATGATGACTATTAATTTTTATATAAAATCACACATTTAACGTTTATTTAAATTTCACATAAAAATATAAAATTTAAATAAATGTATGGTTTTAAGAGTATTTTATAACAAAAATGAAACAATTTTTTTAATAAGGTTTTTTTTATTTATAAAAGTTATAAAAAGATTTTTAATCATTATTATAAAATGTTTTTGAAACTATTTTCAATTTTTATTTAGAACATTTTTTTATATCTTTGATGATTTAGACAATATTCACTCAGAGAGAAAAAAATTGATTTTCTTTTTAAGGACGAGTTTTATTCCCTTTAAATAGGAAAAAGCATTTACAAAAAAAATACGTGTTTTATATTTAACATATTTATATTTTAACATATCTAAAAATCTCTGTGAAGTTAGCATCTCATTTTTCAAAAAATGAAATTTTGGTCACAGTTTCGAATGCCTCGAAGAGTTCTGAAGTTCCTATCCAAAATTAAAAATAGTTCCGGTAAATTAATACAAAAAATCGAAAATTAAAAGGTTTGAGGTGTCAACTTCACAAAATGCAGAACGAAAAATTGCGATATTTTCACAACCATTAGTCCTAGTGTTTTAAATGATAATAACTTTTGATTGCACTCTTGGAATGCTATTCAAAACTGTCAACAGAATTGCCGTAACGTTCAAGTAATTCGATGAAAAATTATCGCAGACAAAAAATCAAAAAAGCATTTAAAAAAAGCTTGAAATCTCTTTCGAAATTGGTAATGCTAACTGATTCTTTATGGAGATATACGGACACAAATGGATACCCATTAAATCTGAAAATTTTTTACAAACTTTATCAAGATCTATGACATGAAGTAAAATTCACACAAAAATGCACGGCAAAAGTGATCATTTTGCTTCAACGTTTAATAACTTTAATAAAAGTGAAAAAAATCGTACAGCACTCAATAAAAAAAACAAATTGAAGATAAAGATTCATTCTCTCGACTGCTGTAAACCGCATTTTTGTGTGATTTTTATTTCACGCCATAGACCTTTATAAACTTTGTACAAAATTTTCAGATTTAACAGGTATCCATTTGCGTCCATATCCGTAAAAAATCAGTTTGATTTAAATATCTAGTATCGATTTCAAAAGTAAAAAGTTCAACTTTTAACCTTCCAGCGGGCGTGCACGTGTTCTCCGTATACGCGCGCCGGTTTTATGAAGGGAATACAGATAAAATCTATTTTCTGGGTCTCAGTTTCTCAAAGTATTTCTTCAATGTTTTTTGGGGGTTGTCGATTCACTCAGATCACGTTCTGTTTATATTGTTTACATATAATCAATTTTTAAGATATCAGGGAATTTTTTCAGAAAAATATTCCTGTGGAGGATACATAGGAATCGTTCAATGCCGGTGAAAAGCGAGGGAAATTGCATTGTGCAAAAATATTGTACAACCACCATTCTAAAATGCAACAAATGTTTTCATTTTACTTGCAAAAAACATTCGACAATTTATTTGCAATAATTATATTATGACTGAAAGTGCATAAAATTTTTTTTTATTAATACATTTTCTAATAAAAGGTAACACTTATTTTTTTAAATAAATAAATGATTATTTAGATACTATAAACTTTCATCGCATAATGCTTATTTGACGATATTATGCTTTAATCTCTCGAATTTTCAGTCTTATTCTACGGTGTTCTCTGATGTGGAATAAAAAAATCTTCATTGGGTGACGTTAATGTAGGCGGTAAACGTTATTTTTCAAGAAAATGGTAAGAGCACTTCAAAAATCTCTATTAAAAAAACATTACATAATAATGTGAGAGATATGAGATTTACACGGTAGTTTTTTTAATTTTAGACATCTGTATTAAATTTTTCAAGAAAAATCTTTTTATTTTATGGAGTGTCGAAGATACATTATTTTAGAAAGCAAAATATTGTTCTCTTATTCAGGACACAGAACTGAGAAAATTTTTTATTCCACGTCATCAAAGTTGAAGTTTATTTTTTAATTTTAAAAGATTTCAAATTAGTTTATAATAAAATTTTTACGTAGGAACATGATTTGAAACACAAGTTATGGCTTTAAGCTTTCAAACGGTATGTTGGATTCTTCTGTTCTTATCACTATCGTTATCGCTATTTCTATCGCTATCACTATTGCCTTCGCATTATGTTTACATGATTCCACGGAATCGTATATATATAATCATAGAATTCACATAAAACTAAATGACACAAAATTATTCATGCACAATTTTTACCGACGAATTATCAAAACGGATGATTTTGTGATACGATGCAATATGGAAGATTGTATCACAATGTAATTATTACATGCGAC
>Ga0157364_1005146_pt1 | contig 13240 bp, 4 predicted proteins | sample AttsexASBM2_FD_111476 | JGI IMG/M metagenome (GOLD analysis project Ga0157364, IMG submission 111476) | Fungus gardens microbial communities from leaf cutter ant in Ribeirão Preto, State of São Paulo, Brazil - Atta sexdens ASBM2 | ecosystem: Host-associated > Fungi > Mycelium > Unclassified ... | reverse complement strand
TATCAACATGATGAAAATTATACAGATACATATAGATTGAATCCATATCCATATTTTTTTAGAGTATTTCGTCACTTTTCGTAAAGAATCATATGAAATTCAATATTTCTGCATGAAAAAAAGAGTTTTCTGAAGTATCTAAAAATTTAGCTACAGATCTGAAAATAATTTTGTTTGGAAATCAACACGATTAGATATAGAATGTTTTAAGCGGTGATAATATTACAAAAAGTTTTAATATTCTACTAATCAATTTAAACGTCCTATATAATTATTTTGATGGTTCAAACAAAATTTTCACATATCTCTATCTAGCTGAATTTTTGGATATTTCAGCAAAACCGTTTCTTTCTGTGTGCTATCTGTAAATATCATCAAGTATTCGCTAAATGTTACACCCGCTGTGCCGCGATTTTTAATATAAGCCGGATCCGTGAATTGGAATTAATGGAACCGCCAGTGCGGCAACAGTTCAAAAGCAAGAGTTCAAATAACGAGAGCATCGGGCCGATAATGCTATGAATAAAAAGAAAATTTAGCATAATATCAACGGATTATCATCGCCATTTCACATGAGACCCTTAATTCGCGTGCATACGAGCTATTGGTACAATCGACAAACACGATGCAATGCATGATCGCATTAATCCCGACATATCCGCTTCTCCATGTAATACTTCACTACCGATGTGTGATTCGATCATTTCCTCCCTCCTCTCCTGTGGGTACAGATTCGCTGATAATTTCGTCCGGATTATATAATCCGGATTTAACGCGCAGTGAGATCGGGATTCGGCGCGACTTGCACGCGCGGTTTGCCCGCGTGCGTGCCACGAGCGTGAAATGCAATTTTATTGCTCTGCTGGCTTCTTCCGTAATTTACCGTATACAGTCGGCTGTGTCCCCGAACACTCGCATTCGAATAAAACGCCAATCGATGCGGTGAACGCGTGGCATTGTAATTAGTTTCACACGCGAATCCAAATGAAGGACAGCTCGAGATGCGGCCGTTTAATCCACCCCTGGAGAAAAATAAATCCCTGAGCAGGGGAACGGTCGCGATTGCGAGACTTTTTCGCGCGACAGCCGTCACTGCTTTTTGTTGTGAAATGAGGAAAAAGTGAAGTTTGTTTTAAAAAAATGTAGAATTTGTTTCAGAAAGAGACTCAAGTTACAAATGATTTTCAAAAAATGTGTATATGCGGTAACACATACAATGTAATGTGCATAAGTAACTTTATATTGTTATAGATATTCGCATTAATTATGAAGAAAATTGGAAATTTGGTAACGCATATGCTTATGAGAAAAATTAAATATCTTCTTTATCGTGAATCTTGTTTGCAATCTGACTTGCAGAACGATGTGCATAAGAATTTAATTAGAGAAAGCTTGCTTCTAAAAGCTTTTTCAATCACTTGCAGCGATTGTAAAGTTTACAAATATTTTTTGTACGAAAAAAATTTACGCGCATTTGTAGTTTCCCATATGTTTTTCTTTCAGTTGACAAATTGTTCCCATCAGTTGCAGTAACGCATTGCGGTTGGTAAATTAAATTTCGCAGATTTTTTTGTATTGATTTTCACTTTCATTTTGTCGCACCAAATATGTCGTTATATAATTACGTTTCCATATATTGCGATAGGTTTTCAAAAAATTCATGTTCTATAAACGATAATTTCAAATTAAAAACTTATTTGTTCAAACTTTGTTCCGATTGTAAAATACGTATTGTAGAAGTTACAACACAAATTGTAGATAAAGAAGTGTCTTGCTGATCCAACGGGTTATCCATCATCTAAATGGGATGAATATTTCGCGGTACTTCGCGGATGTCGTAATTACTAAAAGTATTCGCGCATTGTTGTTTCGCGATATAATCTCTCCTATTTTTACAACCTGAAAGAAATTGCGTTTCTTCTTGAACGGTGAAGGAAACTCCTTCAGAATAGAATAACGTGTTTCATGTTACAGCGCTTACAACGACCGATGAAATCGCTGACGGAACGTAGTTAAGTAAATTTATTATCCTGTCCCAACAACCAAATGAAATATATGCTATCGTCAGTTATCCATGATAGGAACATCCATGAAGACAATTACGATGGTATAGTTGTTCGAAAACGATATACGATATAAGACGCTGCGCCGTAATATTGATACTTAGAGCTTATTGTTAGTAATATATACTACAAATTGTATTCTCGTTAATATTACATTATGAATTCTCCATATTATGGCTGAATCTTAGACCTCCTGAGATTATAATCAAATTATAAAATACACAGATATTTCTTTTAATATTATTACATTTAGTTAATTTTAGCGCACTATAGAAAAATTATGATAACGAGAATAATAATTTTTAATCTTTATAACATATTTACCTATATACATTTAAAATCTTTACATTTATTCGCGTGGTGTGTCCTTATTATTTTAATAATAAGCAAGGACAGCTTCAATTTATAACGCGAATAAGCAATGTTATTTACAGAATACTTTCGCGAATAAGCGATTTCTGCAATTGACAAAGAATAAAACCGTTATGAGACTGCTCGAGACAGAAATATAAAGTAATATATCATGTAAATTATGATATGACGCAAAAATATGCTGAGCTTTTTCTCGAAGAGACTTATTTCTGATGATGAGATAAATATTATGTACTCCTTGAAATACAGATACATGTAATTCATTTAATCATATTCTGTTTATTTAAATAAACGTATAAGTAATTTAAACAAGTTTATAGTATGATTTTATAAAACAATAAACGATAACCAGTCGTTAACAGTATATATATTTAATGCATAAGGCTATCTTCTTAACAAGATATGATTAATGACATAATTAACATGATATTTGTCACCGATAAGATATATAAATAGTATTTATTATTTTAATCAAAGCCATATAAAAAGAGTCGTATTTATTAAAAGAGAAGAAAGGGATTAAATTGATATTAGAAGATTATAAGCCTTGAGTGTAAATTTTGTATGTCTATGAGCATGTTATATAAATGTGGGCGATTTTATGCTAGACGCTTATTGCTCTAGACAATTTTAATCTTATTCTGTGCTATGATTATACATTTTGTATGCTATAAAATCGGAACACAGATCTTTGCATAACACAGAACTCATAAAACATAAGTCCACCAATCACAGTCTTTTATTTCATAATAAAGAAAAAGAAGAAAATAAAGGACTTTGATTGATTCATTTTCTTATGTATTATACAAAACTCTGTGTTTCCGCTCTTTAATCCTTTCTGTTTTGTAATATGTATATGTTACTATAAATTGTACGTTGCTCGCGTAAAACAAATAAACGCGCAAATGAGGATATCTCAAAATTTCAGCCTTAAAATAAATTTGCGTTAGTACAAGTATCAACTTTTCGACATTCTATCTAACATCAGATATGTAACTGTAATATGAATTCATTAACATTAAATAAATTATTTATAATATAGACCATTTATAAATAATATAAGATTAAAATAAATTTGAGATTAAAATTTATTCTTATATACGCTTTGTATAAAATAATTAATCCACAGCGTCATATGTGTTAAAAACTTTTTTTAAATCTATTTAATTTTTATTTATTAAAATGAATTAAAATTGTGAAATATCTTTTGCGCGTACAGGATTTATCTGTTTTATGCAAGCATTATTATAAATAGTAAAACTATCAATACATTTACATGTCAACTTAGATGTCGGCTTCTATTTTTCAATTATCATCTAATACTCACATTTGTCTCTTCGTGATTCGAATGTACTTTGCATAATGTTTTCACTTTTCGTTTTTTTAATTAGAAAACGTTTGGAATTGCTGTCAATCGTGATGCCAGTGAAATAAAATTTAAGAGGCAGATCAATGGACTAAGTGAAAAACCCTCTGTCGTTCGTTCGCGCTGGTTCGACGATAATTGATTTACGATAATGCCGTAGTGAATATGCGTTGCTGAAAGCGCAGAGGATTTAACGGGGAGGTACATAAAGTCCAACAAAGTCCAGCCTATCTTTATTCTCTCTCTTTTTCTTTTTCTATTCTATCTTCCTCTCTTCCTCTCTTTGACAGAAGAATTCCGCGCCAGGAACCATTACATACTCTTAATTAAAACTGTGTAGAATTTTGTAATCTTTATAAAGCTGTCCGTACGTGTGTGCTTGTAAAATAAAAGAAAAGAACAGATTATATAATCGATTGACAATAAAACATGGAATTGCTTGATTATCAATAGCAATTTCTAATCAAAAAAATGTCCTAGTTTTCTAAAGCAAGCTTGACAATTATATTATCAGAAAATATAGCTGTACTCTGTAATAATCATGCCTGACTTAGAATTGTATACAAAAGTTATGTTGCTATTTCAAATATATTCATTATTAAAGTCATAAATCACATTTTTTACAAACCATTTTATTGGGGAAATTAATAGCAGATAATGGAATTATTGCATTACATATAGAAAAATTAAAATGTATGTGAAACTTTAATGAATATGAAATAACGGCGTGAAGTCCGAGATAATAAAAGGATATTGAAATTCTCTCTCTCTCTCTCTCTCCCTCTCTCTCTCTCTTTTTCTTTCTTTTTAATACAGTAAATCTGATGAATATTCGCCATTCAAAGTAGCTAATGATCTTCGTATGGCGCTTAATAGTTACGCATTGATTGCAATTAACTAGATTAAATGAATAATTAGGACACCCCTCGAGACACACCTTGTACATTGTATGTATACCTATGTTACACATACGCATTATATTTAACTCGATACGTTATAGTGATGTATTCATGCAAAAGCTTAAAATTAGTCGTATTGCGCGTTGTAACATACTGTAACACATTCTAGCTAATGCTAAGAATAACACTGTGAGCATAATTGTCAGGAAGATAATTCCTTAATATTATTATTACTTCGTTAATGAGATAAGTGGCTGAAATGTTTGTCTTTCTGTTTCGTATAATATATGCGCAATGGTGTTATTATGAAGGAGTCATACGTGCTTGATTTTATGCATTGATAAAACTCAAGCAAGCACAAACTGTATTATAATTAGTCGGTAAAAATATATCTGTTAGAGAAAATACAACGTAAGCCTTTTTGTGGATTAAGTCTTATTTTCAAGAAAGATGAAAGATCTTGCTATATATATATACATAATCGTTTACATAAGCACAATTTCCATGCACTTTTATTTGTATGCCATAGTCAAAATATTAAATTATGTAAATATATACACTTACTACTAGTCAATGTATACATTTACGTATATTATAGTAAATGTATATTGACTACAACAGACAGTAAGTGTATACATTTACTGAGTTAACACTTTGACTATGACATGTATTTATAATTATATCAATATAATTTTTTCTTTTAATACGATATCTCTGTTAAAAATTATTTGTAAAGAGATTTTGAGTTGTGAATTAGCAAATAATTCTCTTTTTCCGGCATTAATTAAAATGATAAAATTTCCATTTAAAATCACAAATATTCTACAAATAACGCTCATATGATTATGAGCATTTATGACTAATAAAATATAATTTCTACAGTTTTAGTATATTCATTTTTATTATATTATACAAGATAATTCTTTTCGCTAATATGGCATTTTTATAGAAACTATTCGTCAAGAGACTTCATGCTACAAATTGGCAGACAATTTCATTTTTTTTTTTTTCAGTATGATCAAGACAATTTCTGTTTCCGTAAAAAGTCGCGAACGATTCTACAAATAAGTAAAAAAAATACATCTGCTCGTACAATTACGAGCTCCATTTCTACAAGCATTTCAAGACGGTTCAGCCGATAATGAGCGACGCGCTGCATCTCGAAGACGTTGATTTGCCATTTTTCTCCATAATAATGATATTTTACCTCCTATCACTGAGTTGACACTTCTATCATCGATCGTTAGTTAACGGCAATTGATACTATTAATGGAATTAGATTAGTGATTACCTAAGAATTGGATCTGTCTCAGATCCAATGGGAGATCCGGATAAGACAGTAAACGCATGCTGTAATGTGTTTGTAACGTACATAACGTGTTAATAATCAATCCACCTCCATCTTTCTTGTAATGGCAAATCATTCGATAACAGTAACAGCGCGAATAGCAATGGCGCGTTGCGTAATCGAACGCGTATCTGTCGGTAGTGATTCAAAATGCGATGTTAAACTAACGCAAATTTGTGTTTATCCAATAGCACTGTTATTTCACAATCTATACCAACGGACGCATTGGACACGCAGTTCCGTTGCGGTAATATACAATACATACAGTGAGTGCAAAAAATATACAGAGAAAATATTTTTTGAAAAAACTTTATTTTTAAAAAGTAAATATTATCCAGCGAGAAATGAGTCATCAAATTAATATCAAATCGATATCGATATCGATACAATGCTTTTAACATCAATTCGATGTCGATTCGACGTTTAATTGACGTTCATTTTTTGTTAAGTAATTAACAATTTATTCATAAAGAATAAAATAGACTGTATGTTTCTTAAAATTATATATATCAAAAAGATATGTATTAATTATAGAAAATATATCATCTGAAAAATAAGCAAAAATTAAAAATTCTATTGTTTGGATGCTCAAAAACTATTCGTACAGGTTGAGAAATTTAACTTTCTAGAATCAGGAACATATATGCGAATACTCGTTTGTTTATGTTAGAATATGTTCATTGTATAAAATTGCTGTAATTAATGTTTATTTTTTATAAATAAAAGTTTTTTTTATAAAAAATTTCCTTGTACGGATTTTTGTTCTCACTGTATATACTCGATATATCGTTCACTAGCGGTAAATGAAAATTATTCTTTTTTTTTTTTCATCTCGATCGTCCGCCATGAAATAATCAGGAATCTATCGAAATTATCTGAAATATCTTTTCTACACACTCTTTGCCTCTTTGATTTACGTTTTATTTGTGGCAATAAAATATTATAATAATAATATGATAAAATATTTTTATACGTAATAGCGATGTAATGTTTTATTTATTAGTATAAATATTTATTTTTTGGTGTGTGTGTGTGTGTGTGTGTGTGTGTGTGTGTAACGTAATGAAACATATTCTCTGAAAGGTTTCGCGTAATACTGCAATAAAAGCATTGTATCAGATTTCCAGGCTTCGAAATGTCAAAGCCGGCGTGCATTCGATACGCAGTCACAATGGGCAATATCACCCTTGAAAAAAAAATTTGAAATCCTGCACCTGGCAGCGCGACACGAAAAGCGTATTCATTTAATATCGTTCTAACCGTTTGAATTTAATATCGTAGATTCGCATACATCCAGTGCTGATTGGCTACATCAAAGCGATATGAAAATCAAATTGCAATGCATATATCGGACGTGTCAATCTATAATACACATATACATGTAATACACGGTTGCATTAACTCCTACACATCATTACGATATGTTCGAAACGGATTTATTCATAAGTAACTGTGCCAACAGTAAAGTTATTTATGCGGTTGAAGCGGTATTTTGATTTCCGCTTTACGTAGATTATCTCATTAAACTCTTGTACGACTGGTTATTCATGAAAATATTATAACCGCACGTAATTGTGTGTAGGCAATTGAAAAAAGAAAAGTCACGAAATGCTTTGTAATACGTTATTTTTATTTTCCAGAAATAATATAGTTTTAAAACGGTGTGGAAATAAAAAGGTCTTCAATCGCATATAAATATTCCTGCGGGTATTCGAAGTTAGATGGAATCGAAAATTCAGTTTCCGACCAAACGCTCGGCTTCTAAATTTACGGCCTCGCTGACGATCGATGCCTGTAAAAACAGAAAGGTTTGCGTGGCGAACGCAGCAAACGTACGCGTGAGAGAGAAAGTCGGCGAGAAAGATGCGTCGGGGGACACCACGAGCGTTTAATTAAAAACAGAGGCTTGGCCTCAATGCCGGATGTCGTCGAGAGGGCGGATGAATTACGAATAGCGAAGTTTATTCGGCGTTGTAAAAACCGTAATGAATTTTTGCGATTTTCTACGTCGTCATAAATAAAATCTGGACTAAACGGACTGTCTCTGTGTGATCGTCTCTGTATGATGTACCGAATAATGAATGGTATTTTTATCCCAAATATGAACCGAAAAGTAAATAGAGAACAAATTTATTGTTGTCGTTACACGACTTATATATATGTATTTTAATAATTTAATGTAATTTTTTGTGAAAAAGTGATAAATTACAAACGTTTACTAAACTGTTGTTTAAGCTTTCAGCTGATTTATACATTTGTTACAGAAAACGATTTCTTTAAAATGGAATAATCGAAAACAAGTTGTATATTAATTATTGGAACCTATTGTCCTATGAAATTTTAATAGTAAGCAACTCTGCATCACACAAGCATACGTTGTTACATGAATTGCCTGAATAGACCTTCACACGTCTCGCAAATGTAATGTTTGTTCGTGTGTGTTATGTTTTATTAGTGAATTATATTTCATGGTGAGATATACAACAGTAATTTATAGGATTAAGGATAATAAACACGGAAATTTGTGATTTGAGCTTCGCTTCGCTTTCTACGTAATATCTATGTAACAAGATCAAACGGAAATGCAATTTACTGTGGATAAAGAATATGCGCTAGCTTCGCATGCGTTTTTCTTTAATTAAGAAACGTAGTCGGGAATAAAAGCAAAAACAATGTTCCATTTCTCGTTTTATTTAATTATCATTATCTGAAATCGTGCGCGTTGTTATATTAAACTCGGACATGCGTAACTTAATTTTTTTGATCTACTGTTCTAACGTTTTATTTATCAGTGAAAAAATACACCCGTAAAAATGTGCTCGACTAACCATGTATGTAAACTAAGTGTTTAAATATTTAATTACTTTGCTTTCTCTCTTGCTTTCTTAACGATCTTATTATCCTTCTCGCGAAACGAGAGAATCCCGATGATTTCGAAGTACGCTTCCCGAAGTATCTATTAATCTACTTACAATTAGTACTCGAGGGTTCGAAGTTCTTAACGAGATAGTTCATTCAACTTAATAGTTTTCAGAGTAAACCGCGATATTGTCAATAACTACAAGTTACATAAAGTTTCGTGATCGTGCCGTTTCGTGACGTTATGTATCACAAATTGCATGTCATTATACGTGCACGTAAATTACTCATTTATTTTCATAACTGAGTGAATAGTTTAAGGGAAGTAATGTAATTTATTATATTCTAATTAAGATAGATAAGTCTGTAAAACGTTTATCCATAATATTTGCGAGCACGATACAAACATGGATGATTGATTAAAACTCCCTGTTAGTGACGTAACTCAAATTTTAATGTATCTCCAATAATTCTAATTGGGAAAATTTGAAGGATGTATATATTTATATTCCTAATTCCTAAAGACTCGTGCTTTATATTCAATGCATTGAATGCTTTTAAATACAAATTGGATCGATGTTCATGCTACATACGTTTCGCACATTATATGTGTGCTCTAAGTTGTTATGTAGCCTCTTCTTGCGCTATTCCAAACTACCGTACATTAATCTACACTGGTAATCTAAGGTGTTTACTTTGGCCTGTTCACAACACTGTTGTATTGTTCTTCTAGAGTATCCCTCTGTAATAGATACACATCGCGCTTCATGTTGTTACATTATTAACACAAATGTATTTTAATGTCTCATTAAAATACGATACCACTAAGGATTAAAAGTCGGATTGATATTTCTTCGTCAGATTAGCGCTTCTTTGCAATATGATTTAAGAATGTATTACACATATTTTCAAAATAAAAGTTACGTATTATTCTAGATCGCATTTATATTTAAATGTAATACAAAAAAATTTAACGACGGTTCACCATCATCTGGAAAAGTATTTCAACAATACTAATAATATTTTTTTAATCCGTGCTTCAACAGAAATGTATTATAAAATAAGATAAAAAAAATCTCAATTTTTTAATTTAAGTATTTTAAGTAGATATTCAAGATGATTTAAAGTTCCATTGCAGAGATTAGTTGTTCTATAAATAAACAAAATGCTTCTAAATCTTTGTAACTAATCTCTGAATCCCAATGAAACTTTGCATAAATTATTTTGAACACTTAAAGTATTACTTATTTTTAAAAAAATTGGAATCTGTCATTGTTTTTTTCAATTTTAATTTTAACAATAGTAATTTTAAAAATAGTAACAAATAAAGTGCAATAATATAACATAAATAATAACAAATAAAGTAAATAACAAAAACGTGCAACAATGTTTATTTAAGGAAAATATTCTTATAAACACAACTATATGTATATAATTTAAAGTGTAAATATTAACATAGAATATAAAAATAGGTATAATACATCTTTAAGCACAATGCATAGAAACAAACTTGCAGCCGATATGCGGTGGCGAATCATCCGCCCGCTTTACACAAAATAAAAACTAATTTTAATGCTTCCGTGTACATTTATACGAGATTCGAGCGATTATTTTTTCTTCTTCGGAAAATCTGATTAACCGTAGAAAGTCACGGAGTTCTTATTTGGTGTCGAGACGCACAAGATCAAAAGCGATCTGTTGAAAAGCCGTCGGTGGCAGCAGTGCTAAGGAGGATCCGAGGGCGGAGAATGCTTTTCTGTCGACAGAGAATCGAGGGGATGGACTGTGGTTGTGGCGAAAGGGTGGAAAGTGCCACACAGGAAGGAATCAATACAGTAATACTAACCGTCCGGAACACGTTTGAGTCGTTATCTCGGCAAGTGACAAGATCGTACGACACGGGATAGGAGCGAAAGGAAAGGGTGGGGATTTAAAAGAATTTTCTTCCGAAACGCGTCTTTTCTTCGTCGTTGAAAGAAAAAAATAATCTCACCTCTTTTCCCGTATAGCCCGCGGGGCGCCGAGAAACAAGGATAAATGAGCGTGTTCGGCGATTGCTCGGCGATTTTTTCCGCACCTTTTCTCTCCGGCCCAAATTAAGAGCTTTCTATAAAATCATCCCTCCGTGATGAAAATGACGTGACGTGCACTTTTCTCATTACAAATTAATTATTCATCGCGAAAGTGCGTGTAATGTTGTTCGATGAACGCGAATATGACGATAATATATTACCTTCGGCGAATACCGGGCCGATCTTTTTCTCATAGATTATGGATTTTTCGTCGCAAGAAAATGAAACGTGAATTATGATTATGAGATCAACATGCTCTTTGTGTCTCTTCGCGCTGATATAATTTTAAGTTGATTTCCTCAATCTTCCCGAGTTTGAAATTAATGCAAATCTCGGAGCGCCGCGAGCCGCGATGATGATAATAGATGGTGGCTTCAGGTGGTTGCCGATATCTCTAATCACAACATAAACTAAGCATCCTCGTTCCAAAGATTTTAGTGGAACTTAGAAATCTTTGCGAACAACACGAGTAGTATATCAAAGTTTGAGCACGTATACAAGGAGCTTTAAAATTCAACGCTCCATCTGACGTACTGACGACACGATAAATGTATAAACCTACGATACTCAAGGTATCAACACTTTAGTTTGCCGCGCTGCTTGAAGAAGTAAAAGTGTCAACTCCATTTTCTTGACGTACTTTGAAATGAAGGTTGTTATCGATATTTTGAGTAATTTCGAAGAATTTCAAGTAAAAATTGGTAGCTTTCGAATGGCGTGTATGTCGCGAAGTGATGCTATATCAGTCAACATTTCAGTTATTCTGATCTTTCAGTGCTATTCTGACGAGCAGTCTTCGAATATTGTCGAGAAACAAGAAGGAAAGATGGAAGGATTTAAAATCTTTAAGTTTAATTAACTTCTTGCCCCGCGTTTGACTGCGCTCACGCAACGAGAAAACGATTCCTCCCCATAAGTATAAACGAAGATTCCTTTCCTGCCTCGACCATTCCCGCATTCTGCTATTTTAAAGTTTACCACGTTCCGAGATGGAAATTACTTTTACTCGTGGAAACTTGTACCCGGTGAAACTTTATTCCACTCTAATACCAGTAATTCCAATTTAATATCCCGCGTATTGCGGTCGACGCGAGAAACGAAAGAGGAGCCAACACACGAGACATCTCGTGCCAAATCGATTCAATAAATGCAGTCATCTTTTACCGGTCAATATTTTTCTCATAGCGAGAGAAAATGCAAACGTATGTTAAAAATCTGTGGATAAAAATGTGAAAAATCTAAAAATACACGCAAGTAAATGTAAACACATGTATTATCTGTAAAAATAATGTAACTATCATTACCAGACGGATAATCCCAGGTTTTTTATGCTTGATAGTATATTTAAAGAAAGAATGGCAAACATTGAAAACATTTCTAATATTAAACTCAAACACCTATAGTGCAGTTTGTATTTTTTATTAAGCAGAATAAAAACAATATATACAGTAATATTAGTTTTATGTATGGATCACGCATCTTTTCTCGTATACCAATATATTTCACAAAAAAGCTGAGAGCTGTCTTCGGATTCAATCAAAACTGTGTGAGAATCTCATAACCGGCGGAATCATCGCACTCGCGATTGATGAGTACCAAGAAATTTGGCGTTCTTATTAAAACTTCTGATTCTCGTATGGTGGTTGTAAGCCGGATTTCCTGCAATAAGGACGATAAATTACGGAACATCTGACGGGAACGAAATCGTGATCTCGTGCACGTGCTGCTCGGTTCGTGAAGACCATTGATAGTCTGCACGGGCAAACAGAGGAATCAGCAGGAAAGAAATTTACGAGCTCGTCCGTAAAACGGTTTAAGGCCGTCGCGGACGATGCACTTTTTGTCGAGAGAAGGTCGGAGGTGGATCCAATGACGTAATATAGCCGCACTCTTAGCAGGTTCATACGACGATAAATTTCTGACACCTTGTCACTGACAGCAGGCATTAGTCAATGAATGATTATTGAAACTTCCATCGCACAATTTCGAAGTGTCTTGCAATCATCAGTTAAGACGATTCATATTAATAATCGAATATTTCCTGGTTTAACTTATTAAAAAAAATTTACTAAATTTTAATAAATATTTATTTGATTGGTATTAAATAAATATTTTTTTACAATAAATATTTATTCAATAAAAAAAAATAGTTAAATCAAATTAATGATTCTTGTATCAAATAAATAAATGTTTTCATTTGATAAATATTTAGCTAATATTATTCAAACAAATATTTATTAAAATTTAATAAATTTTTTTTA
>Ga0157364_1005145_pt1 | contig 13240 bp, 13 predicted proteins | sample AttsexASBM2_FD_111476 | JGI IMG/M metagenome (GOLD analysis project Ga0157364, IMG submission 111476) | Fungus gardens microbial communities from leaf cutter ant in Ribeirão Preto, State of São Paulo, Brazil - Atta sexdens ASBM2 | ecosystem: Host-associated > Fungi > Mycelium > Unclassified ... | reverse complement strand
AGCTACAACTTTGCGTGCCGTTACTCCAATCTCTGCGAACGAGATGACATCATGCCCAGATTCGCGCACTGTAATTAGAACTGTTTTGTGCGCGTTGTATGAAAATCACGATACCGTAACATACGATTGCACGAAGCTATGTGCCTGGACGGCACGTAAAAGCACGGTGTTTATAAAAAGAAACGTTTCTTTCATTCTCTCTCGCGCATGTCCTTTTTTTTTCATTCTACACCGAAAAACATTTACTTAATCTTAATACATATTTCTTTGAATAATAAACATTTACTTGACGACAGTAAATAAATATTTTATACTACTCAATAAAAACAAGATAGGATTGGATTCAATTAATAGTTTTTTGTATATAATATCAAATAAATAAATATTTATTTAAATCTATTCAAACACATACAAATATTTATTAAAATTTGCTATTTCAATCAATGTAAAAGCAAGTCGTCTCTCTAGAACTTGGAATGTTCCTTCACGCATCACTTGCCAATATCGAAATGTTGAGAACAAGTTACTCTTCTCAATTACAAATGCAAAATTCGATTACCGTTCTGAGTCTAAGTAGATCTTGAGTGGTCGTGGCGGATCATCGGCCGGTTACATCCGCATAGCTTTGCGGCATCGGCATTCGCCGTGGTCGCGGATGCGAGCGGTTACCGGATGATGGATCATACGCTGATCACACGGCTCCGCCGCGGATGATGGATCATACGCGCGCGTTCGCTTTACAGCCGCGATCATTTCTCCCTCCTTTTCCTTCTTCTCTCTCTCTCTCTCTCTCTCTCTCTCTCTCCCTCTTCTCATGATCTGCGCTTCTTGCATCCTCTTGCCGACAGGTGTCTGTAATCCGTGTCGCGGTCGAAAAAAAGGCATACCGAAGGCATCCCAACGTGCCCGCGGAATTTCCTATCTCCTCGGTGTGGCGGACCGGGAAGAAGGGACTTAACGACGAGGGCCCCTGGGCCCAGGGGCCCTCAAACGAAATTGAGGGTGCCCTCGCCGCGCCGTTCCTCGCCACAACTGTGTACCGGGGCGACAACCGTTACGGCCTCCCGATCCACCTCCGTGTTGCACCTTGCACCTGTTCGCGCCGGCCAGCCCGGCACCATCTCATCGCGCGGACATTGTTGGCTGCACAACACATCAAAGTGACAGCGTGACCGATTGCTTGTCGTCGTCACTTGCCGCGGTCGGTGGTACGCGTCGATCTTCGTAGCCTGTTCATAGATGAGGATATCGTATTGCCGTGCGTATGTGATCAGCCACGGCTGATTCGATTCGTTTTTAAACGAACAATATTACGCTGATCGGTACCGTGACGACAATCTTTTTTTTTTCTTATCCTATCCTATTATTAAACGGCGGAAACGCGTAAAAATTATAAGAAACATTGCAGGCTCGAAAGACTTGTGTATTGCAAGAAAAATGATTTATTAAGGTATAACGCAGTTAAGATACTTTACTGAGTTCTTTCCAGCCGTGGCGAGATTGCATCAAACTGCATTAATTAACTCAAGTGTACGCCACTTAGACGATGTTGACGGTGCGAATAATCGCTTCTCTCGATGTACCGTATTTTGCCAAGATATTGTGGGTAAACGGCACGTATCTCGCCAAGTGTTTGAACGCGAAATGTATGCGTTCATCGGTATTTTGGAGAGGACAGTTCCGAGAAACAGGACCGTGCAGATTCCAAAAGCTGTTCGGAAGCCTACGGAAGATCAAAATCTCACAGCTTGGCGTAATCCAAATGCCTTATCTCAACTTAAAAAGCTAACAACATATTTCTTATTCTGCCTCTCGCCTTTATATTTTCCATGTTTAAATTAGTAAAAATAAAATTATGCATATGTAAATAGCCTTTCGCCACATGAGAAACATAAAGAACATGACAGAAGTTTTTCAATTGCGTATATTTTTCGATTCTTCTGGTATTACCTGAAAGTCATTGGGAAAGGCATAAAACGACATTTTATATGTAACGATTTAATAAATATGTCAAAACCAATCGTTATGGGCCTGCTTCCCTTTACTTCTTACGAGTACTTGTTACAGGTGACTCGTGACTTCATTTTGCTGCCAAATTTATTCTCCGCCTCATACATGCTCGAGGATGTCTCCCGCAAGGAGAGAACGGCCGAAACGAGACACGATAAGACAGGATCCAGAGATCCGAGGGCGTGGAATGCCAAGTAGTAGTACTTGAGAAGAACCAAATAACATTACACTGCCGGTTAACGTGCACGCTGACGCCGAAGCCGGAGATGGCTTATGTCGGAGACATAAGCTGATGAGACATAAGCCAGACGTCACGCTGCGCCGCGCCGTCCGGAGAACCGAGGGAATCAGAGCGAGCTGTATATTATACATGTCTAAGGGATGTTTCTTGATACTGCAGATACTCTCTAAATCTTTTGCAGTGAAATTTTCTCTCTCTAATCCTGGAGTCACTGATCAGTTCACTCTACGTGGAGGAAATATTTACTTTAATAGAGTGAATTCTTTCACACTAAGACAAAAAGTGAGAAGAGTTTCACTCTTGTTTTTAAAGTGAAATTGTTAATGCTCTAAACATCATTCCAACTTAAAGTGCAGAAATCACGCCTTCTCAGTTCTTATTTTTATACAAGTGCCGTTTACAATTGTCAATTATTAATTGTGTTTAATTGTTTTGAATGTATGAACAACGTCAAGTGTTTGACAAATTCGGGAAGGAATCTATCAGAGATGAGCCTATTTATACATTTGTACATACATAAGATAGAAATCAAAAGGATACGAACAGAGGTTAAGGTATTTTGTATAGGTACTTTAGGATAATGAAAGAAATTAATTTCTACTGAAAACGTTAATAAAATGTATAATCGAAATTCATATTTTCAATCTTTAATATGTTTGTATTCCTGTACAAATAAAATACTTAGAGATTTCAAGACTTAGTCAAAAAATGCCTGCGACTTTATGATTAGATTACAAAACATCCAAAACTTTATGATTAGATTACAAACCTCTCTCCGAGAAAAGTCATTCTTTTTAGAGTTGAAGAATAAATCTAAATGAAGAGTGAACAATTTCACTCTTTTGAAAAGTGAAATTTCGCTCCACTTTGATTGGCGGTATTTTCATAAATATTTGGAATGACTTTTCACTCCAAAAAAGTGAGATTTCACTCCAAGAAATTTAGAAAGTAAGATTTCTCGAACGATGGGCGAATTTCAGCGATCTCTTGTTTGATACGCCATCAGTGAATGTGAGGAATGCGTGAAGATTCTCAGAAAAGTCTATCATTCGTATTCCGCTATCTGTACGCAGATTTTCGCCTCTTTCAAAGTTGACGTACTTGTGTCGTGACTAACGTGTGCACGAGACAGAAGGAGAGAGAAAGATAGAAAGAAATAAAAAAAACCGAATCAGCCAACAACCAAATTTTGACTGACCTCGAATGAACTTTAGTCTTTGCTGAAAATTCTAAGGTTATTCGCGGATGAAAAAACTTTATATTTCGAGCAACTTTGCAATCTTTCCTACGTTATTTTATCTCTAGGTCGTTGTTCTTCTGCATGCAAAGAAATTTTTTAACACGCGACGAAAAAAATGAGCTCATAATTAAAATAAGAGCAATGAATTCTATTATACGTTTTCTTATTTCTGTGACCTAAATTATCAAAACGTTCTAAACAATCTTGCTAAGAGACATGTTTATGTAGTAATTGCTAATGATCGAACCTGTTTTCTAATTTAATGAGAAATACTGAATATATTATATATTATTGAAATTAAATGAAAAGATAAAACAATTTTAATATTTAATATTATTTGTTTCTATTAACGCTAACAAATACAGTCTAAAAGTGCAAATAGCTAAAGTGCTTTGATCAAATTAGCATATGGCACCCGACTAATTTTTACAACAGGAACATTCCACGTCTGTTTGTGTTTGTTCAGCAGCCGTGATCAGATTTCTCGGTATAGGTTTCACAACCAAAGCATTTACGCTGAGAATGAAACGAAAACCAAACTCGAAGATCAGAGCTAATTCCGAACGATCGTTGATCAAAGTGGTATACATTAATTTTTTATAGTCTACGAGAATATGATAATATTAAAGTGTGAAAAAAAAGAGTAAAGTACTTATCTTAAGATTTACTTTATGTCATTGTCTCAGTAAATTTTTCAAATTTTAAATTTTAAATTTTAGTAATATTTTCAAATTTACGCAATATTGCATTTATATATATAAATTTTGACTATTAAAAGTTTTAGAATTTTATGTTAATCAGACTTTAGTTAAATTTTGCTTTAGTTAAATTTTGTTTTTTGTTCTCCGTTGAAAAAAAATGTTTGTGTTGTTTCCGACCATTGTTTGTGAATTCCTATTCACCTATATTCGAGAGCTGCAGTTGATTATTCTTTCACGAGTCCGAGCATAGTGGTAGGGTTATACAGCTATAAGGTTTCGTGATAGTGCAAGACAAAAATAGCATGTGCTCTGATCGATCGTTGCACTTATCAGTTGGCACAGAACATTGTTTAGAAAGAAGCCGTTAACCCGTCACCTACATTCGGTTTATTATGCATACAAGCGTTGCTACACTTTATCAGTCTTCCGTCCGCATGTATCTGTCTGTCGCTTTCACTGATCCTTCAGAAAACAAAAAATTTCCACATTATAATATAATTTCTAATATTATATATATATATATGAACTTTTAATATATGTGTGTGATATCGTGATGATAAAAAAAAATTTCTCCTATATATTTTGTAATTTGCATATACTCACGAAAGACTCGATTAAAAAAATTCTTCAAATCTCGAAATATTTTTTGCCATTTTATATTTCATATTTTGAAGAAAATATAAATCAATTACATAGTTGAAAACAAAGTGATTTCTAATATTTTGATATATTGATTTATAAGTTTTTTATAAAGAATATTATTTATTAATATTTATTAATACTTATTAATAATTTAATATTAATATTTAATATATTTATATTTTATAAATATTAAAAAAAAATACGTGTATATCTAAAAAATATTTATAATTATTTACATTAGACATACGTATTCCTATATTGGAAAAAATAAATCAAAAAAATTTTCTTAGATTAGAAAGTTAATAAAGAAATTATAATCTCAAAAGTTAATAAAAATTTTGTTGATGAAGAAACTCAATTGAAACAGGTTTTGTCTTCCCGGAACAAACTATTTATGTTTCTGTTAGTGCGTAAATATTTTCGGAGAAGATTTCAACCGTTCGGTCACAGTTATCCGAAGAATTTCCGTCTTAACTGAGATTTCCTTTGAAATTCTTAGGTTTTATAAGGCCTTTGTAACATACAATCTTTATACTTTAGATTTATTTCAGAAATAAAAACTTTGTAAGAAATTGGAAAGTGGAATAGACAAGATCAATGATGGTAAAAGAAGAAGAGAGTATCCGCCATTTAAATAAAATTAAATAAAATATTTAAATAAAATATTTGAGACAATTAGACAAGGAAATCCAGTCTTCTGCATCGTGCAAAGATGCATTATGTAAATGCATTTATATAGCAATATTGTTACACACAGTTGTAATTATAATAAATTTAAAAAGAAAATGCCTAAAATAATCTTTATATCCATATTTGTATAAGTAAAGGACAAGTCAAGAGCGCTTAAACGTTTCGTACCAGTCTATTTGGACAACATTTCTAACAATGAAAAGCTCAATACTATAGGTAGAAATAAGAAAAATAAGAGGAAGTTATCCTGTGCGTTCCTGCACTCTTTTTGTTTTATTCATTCTCAAGGCGGTCATTAACGGTGGCCATCTACCTGGTCTACGACTTTACCAACTCGGGATTTTCTCGTCCTTTTCCACTGCGGCGAAATGAACTCTTACGCATTCCATTACTGCGTACGCGTTCATTATAATATTTTTGATAGTTCATCCCATGCAAACGTTTTTGCCAATTAACAGATAAAAAAAAAAGAAATAATAAAATCAAACAAATCAAACAAATCGAAAGATTATCAGAGTAAGATAGAAATGTGAAATAATTTCTAAAATAAATATTTTCTTTCAAATACCGCGATAAGATGTACACACAACATGAATATCAAGTAAATACACCAAGAAACATAAAAATGTACCACAAGCATTAATGAAATAAATCACACTTTTAAATGTTCAGTATTAATTTTCGGCAAAAAAATATTAATGTAATGTTTTTTAAAAAAAAAACGTGCATCTCTTCTATGAGATATTCCTACCTTATATCATATTTTTACATCCTCGTCTACGAAGTAAGTGTTGTTGTGACAGCAATCAACATAGGTGTTCATGTCCGATGTACCCAGGAGAAGAAGTCACGCTTCAGGAGAGATCGCTTCGAAAGCGATCGCATCAACACGTTTCTTTAACGAGGATAATTTCGGGGTGGTGATGCGACATTACTACTGCGTTTGCGTTTCGCTCTGATTCTCGCAATTTCGTGCGAGCATACTACGCACGCACACACACGCGAACATGAAGGTGAATTTTTGCGCCTCTCTCCGTGAGAAGAAACGCTCGCACGGTTAAGGCACTGATATATCTTGTCGAGGGCGCCGCCGATCTCTGTGCGTTGGATACGAGATCCACCTGTGTACGAGTATATTCGAGTGCGTACATGGATGGGGTATGCATGGATGAGTGGGAACCCATTCCATCTCAACGCGTAAGGACGATCTTGATCGTGAATGTCGGTGACGTGAGATCGTATGAGAAGGAACTTGAAAATACCCGCGAACGGCCTCGATTTGCGTAAATCGCTTCCCTTGATCCCGCGGGAAGAATTCTCTTTGAATAAGGAACTCAATGTGGTATCCTTGTGTTATAGATCCTATTATATCTAAGTCCTATCGCTTCCTGTATAATTACCAGTCACTATTACATGTATTCGTGCAAAGTTCGCAAGATGTTACAGGATCAAATTTTTTGCACATCTGATCTCGTTTATTTTCTTGTTTAATTAATACTTAAAACACTAAATAAAATAGAAAGCTGATTATTAAATTAATTAGAATTGATTTAGTTACTTTCGATTTAAAGATTGAACGTTTAACAATATAAAGTACAAAGAACGCCAAGAAATCTTTGCAGATATATTTGCAGATTTATTGAATAAATTTTAATATTCAATGTTTTAAAAATCCATATCTTTAAGAAACCTTAAAATTGAACACTAAAATTTGTTTAATAATTGAATCTGCAAATTCTTTCACTTCTTTCTGTTCGATTCAAGTATTTGAATCTTCAAATCAGAAGTAGCTAAATAAATTCTAACTTATTAAATTCTAATTTAGTAGTCAGCTTTCTATTTTATTTTTAAATATTTGTAGTCCTAATCTCTCAAATTCAAATAAAATAAAAAAACCGATAAAAATTTTAACAATCACAATATAAAAAAAAAGAAAGAAAAATAAAACGCACGATCGCATTCGTATGAAATTGCGCGGTTTGCATAATTTTACACGGATATCAAAAATAATATTCAAGTAACAGCAACAGCAGCAATACTCTTCGATAAAAAGACTTTTTCCTCGTCTTTCTTTTTTCGCAAATTGCGGTTATTAGCTAAGATATCGGCGCTATTTGCAATGTGCCGAGTCAAGACCACAAACCGTTTATTAAGCGTCTTAAGTAGGATTACGAAAGAGTAGGATGCGTACCCTTTTACCAGCGTATAAAGGACCGAAATTTTCCTCGACGTTTCGATGCCGGCACGTAATACCGATAAAAACCTTAACAGACATAACACGTGTTAAGGCCGAAACACACCAATCGTAGCGATCATCATATTCCAAAACTAACAGTAAATCCGTATCGTATTTATCTATACAGACATCAATCTTTAATTAAAAAAAAAGCACGACATATTTATAATAATCTTTAATTTTTGTTAATTTTCTCAAGATCAGTTTTTTCTAGATCAATTATTATACAAGGATTAATTAAATCGTCAAATTTGAAAATTTCTATAATCAATTATATATTATTATTGTGTAATATCACATAATAAATTATAATATTAGTAAACAGTTAACACAAAATATAGATAGAAAGACCTTGATCTTGCAATTTGCAAACATCAAATTATATAGCACAAGTGCGAATCGATCTTTAAACGGTTTCGTAACGTCGTACTGGGCCCAGAGGTCACGACAGAGATGGGATTATTGCGCGCCGATCGTTCCGAATCAGTCGGTCGCCGTTAAACGCGCAGAGAATATCGCCTTCTCTTACTACGTTAATTAATTAAGAATCTCGGCTTGCTCGTATGGAGTCACGCGGTTCCCATTAGAGCTTAAAAATAATTAAACTGAATTCCACCATGTCAAGGCTGGCGCATTGGCCTCGTATCGGTCCTTTTCATGTCGTTCATTAGTCATCAAATTCATTGATCTCGCGATAAACCCGTTAACAGCCAGAATTCTTTCTTTCAGAAGCCTTATTAAAGCCTTTTTATTACATCAATTTGAATATCGAGATATCAGATCAAAATAATAACAGAGTAATAGAAAAAGAGAGCGATAATCCTAATTTTAATTATTTCGAGACACAAATATCGACAAAAAAAAAATGATTTTGATCAACTTACCGGTGACCCTGATACGAGGTCTTGACGAGCTTCACCGCGAAAAGGAACTGTATGGCGCAGACCAGCAGGCAACAGAGATTGAGGGACAGGGCGAGGGCGCATAACGCCAGGGTGACCTCGTAGACGATCACAAATTCCTCCGGGCTGATAAGGCTGTTGGACGTGACAGTGAGCGGCGAGATCTTCAGTAGGAAGATAACCGAGAGGAGAGCTAAAAGTAGGGATACCAGACAGAGCAGTCCGAGGCTCGTTAGCATCTCCTTCACGCCAGCCGCATCACTCCGATGGAGATTCCTGGATAGGGACGAAGACCAGGAGGCATTGAGAGGTATCACTGTCGGTCCACCAGCTACTTGGCTGGCTACGACAGGAAGTGCAGATGTGGCAGGCGCGGGTGACGGTGTAGTCTGACTCGGTAATCGCGATAGCCTGGAGATATCGAAGCCACCGTTCGCCTTTGGTCTCTCCTGATGTGAGACATTCGTTTGCGAGATTACGGTGTGGCCCAATTGACTTGCTGAGACGTTATGATTATTATTGTTGTTACCGCCACCATTATTGCCACCGACTGGACTAACGCTGTTAACCGAATGCTTAGAGGTTGACAGAGTTGATACGTTAAGCGCATGCGAATGGTTCAGGCGTTGTGACAAATTGTTCACGCTCAGCTGAGAATGGTTCAACGGATGCCGATGTGTCGATGAAGGAGTCGTCGCCGATTGATGCACGTTCGACACCGTCGTCGCTGTTGGTCTCGCCACGGAATCGTACACGTCGACTCCGCTATTGTTACCGCGATGCCCAGTGACACCACTGCGTGTCCCGGTGCTTCCGGTGTAGTGATGATGATGAAGATGCTGTTGCTGCTGCGGTTGTTGCTGCGACTGCGGCTGTTGCTGCTGTTGCTGATCCTGATGCAGCGAGCTGTTGTGTAAGTGGTGATGATGGTGTCCGCCGTGCAACGAGCCCGAGCTCGTCTGATAATCATTGTGATGATGCCTGGAGCCCGTTGACGACGGCTGCCCCGTCAGGATGTGTTTCAGCATTACTCGACACACTGGTGTCACGCGGAGTGAGGCTGCTTCTCTTTTCTCCTGATGTGGTAATCCTTACATGGCGATCTCGGAACAGAATACTGAATTGCACCAAATCCACCGTGTCACAGCACATAGATGTTAACTTTGATCTTCTTCATATTAAATTCGTCATATTACAGGATGTCACTTTTTTCTTCATTACGTTGAATGTCTCACGATGAAACTAATTGTCTATCAAAAGAGTTTCCAAATCACATAAACACATAACACGTTGAATTCAATTCTCTTCAGTTTAGATTCTCCGTGAAGAACAATATCACTTCTCTTTTTCACACTACGCGAATGTTTCGTATAAATGATAAAATTTCTAAACTTCGAAGCTACACTAAGTCTACTGTGAATTAATGTGCAATTCATCAATTTCAACTTCTAATTTCATTTTTGCTTTCTTGAAACTCGTAGTAAAATAAATCACTCTTTTAAATTCAGGCCTTCTTTATTCTAAATACGTAAAGGCAGGTCATTTGTTTCCGGAGCTACTTTTCGTTCGTCCCGATTAGTTCCTTAAAGATAGAAGGAATATGCATGAACTTGAGGCTCATTTGAACGTTACGTTCCCGGACTCAGCGAATTGCTGCACACCAGTTGCTCCACCATGGCGATGGCATCCACCAGACGGCGGCGGCGACTCTCACATATCGGGTTCACAGCGTGGAACTATATGACGACAACGGGCAGTGGAGCGAGTTCGCTAAGGACATGATCAGTCGATCTGCGAAAGGCCTTCGTCTTTCTCTTTCTCTTTCTTTATCAACGACGACGCAATCAGTCGATCAGTGCGTTAAGGCGGCTGCAAGCTCGGTTTTCTATCACCGTCTTCTCGTTGGATACGCACGAACTCGTCAACCGGCATGGCTTCCGAGATGGTGCCGGCGGTGCCTCTGCAACAGGTCGGAGAAAATAATTAATGGACTGTTCACTCTCCGCTGTCGGTCGGAATAGTCGGACCGTAAAAAGAAGGATAGATACGGGGTATAATCTATACCTTGACCAACAACGAAGAAAACGAACGTCTCTCTCTTCCTTTCTCGGTGTCTGTGAGCTTCGCGTAAGCCAAAATATACGATAAATCATACGCGGTGAATTCTTTTTCAAACAGGATGGAATTAAAAAAAATTTCACACAGCTTTGATAAGAAAATATGTATAAGTACATGACTACTCATATTATTAGCTTAAAAACATCAATTGAATGGAAATTGTAAATGGATTGTTATATATTACAACAAGAAGTAAAGTAGGTGACACATCTCTCAAATACAAACGAGAAGAGAATAGCTTCGTTTTAACGGACTGCATGCCAGTTGCATCGTGACGGAGCGCTTTAAAGCGCGACTAACACAGAATGTAACGTGAAAAGGAATCGAAATTATAGTCGTGGTTTTTGCAAACGTTTCTCAATCAAAGCGTAAAAGCTCCTCGATGTTTAACGTTTGTTTTGTAATTCCAACTTGTTTACGATTTCGAGCAAACCGTGAGTATATCTTTTCAAGATGTAATTTTCTTGATTTAGAGCACTTTTCTTTGCATATATATAAGGTGTATCTGAAATAACGCCCACTAATCATACAGTGCTATTCCTAATAAAAAAATTGAGTCGAAAAGTCCTCTACCATTTTGCAATTTTCGTAATATCTTTTTTTAGTTATCTAATGAGCAAAATGTCTAAAATCAACGTATTTACACAACTTTAAGATATCTTAAAAATTTTTTAAGAAACATCTTCAAAATATTTTTCATAAAGAACACGAAAAGATATCTTAAAATTGTCTTATACATCAATTTTATTCATTTATTCGGCAATCTTTCAAAATTAATATCTCGTTAATTATTATGAAAATTGCAAAATAGTATAGGATTTTTCTCAGTTTTTTGTTAGGAATAGCTCTGTATGATTATTTTAGAGACATCCAGTATATCTTCGTACATCATCACAAAATTAATTGTTCGTATAGTACGCTATTACATCGATGATATTTCTTCATCGACTATTTCACAATTAGTTGTCTAAATATTATATTGCATAGAAATATGGATTTATATATTGAAACACATAATATAGCATCATTTTTACACAGAAAACTAAATAACACATATATTGAAGTCACTTTTTACACGCTCGGATTTGCAGTGTAATCTGCGAATTCTTTATTATTGAAAAAAATAATATGTAAAATTTTAAATGTTCCATACAGATCTCAAGCAAAATGTACTCAGTGCAACGGCATATATCGAAGATTGGGAACTCCATGGCGAGGACGCAGCAGCGTAATTAGAAAGATCGTAGTGGTACGCGTAACACTTAGCGGGCAGATGATGACCTTTAGTGAACACACGGCTGTACTTGCGGAAAAGTCGCATCGCGAAGTGGCATGTGGTTGAGAGGCGTAATATCTGATCGTGAAGAATCCAAAGACAAATTGTAATCGCATAAGATAAACAAATTGTGAGAGAAAACTGGTTGATCTAGCGATATCAATTCTTCACGTGGGACAATCAATATTTCATTTATCCTGTACTCGTGTTATTATCACTTTCTACGACCACGTACACAGCTCTCACGTACCTCTCTCAGAGAGAGAGAGAGAGAGAGAGAGAGAGAGAAGCACGTTGTTCATATATTTCCTCTCACTCGGCACGAGCGGGTCACGCGAACTCGTCTCTGTGCTTACCTAACGGCATAGAGTCATCTAGAATGTAATTACAATTAGAAATTCTCCTGTGTATTTTGTGAGATAATTCTATTAATTAGAATATCATCATACGGAAATAATTCTTAAATTAATGTAATCATCAAAGTTTAAATATAATAAATAATTTCAGTAAATAATTTATTTTTCAAACTGACGATTCAATTAAGACTCTTTCACTTTTATATTATTAAAATTTTAATTTCAAACTCAATCATCACATTTCATTAAAGTAATGATTGTAACTTTCTCTTCATGTATTAATACGTATTAAATTAAATAAATATTAATCTGAAAAAATAAACTTCATTGTCATGTTCATTTCATGCGACGCAACGATTAAATGGCCGGTATGTATACTTTACTGAATATGTTATTGCTGAGAGCTATGAAGAGACTGTCATTCCGGATCGATGAACTCGATTGTAACTTGGCACCGCAATGCCTACATGTCGCAAAACCATGTTTATGGTGTGGGTTTCATTTCCATCCTGTTCCCATAAAAAATGTTTTAGTATTTCTTATGTCATGCAAACAACTCCGAAATACCTGGAGAACGGAACAATTGTTTTCCGAAACGCGAATGTCAAGGAAACACGATCGATTTGCTTGCTTCCTGCAACTTTTCGCGATGTTAGATCGACGTTGTATATTTCGGCCACTTGTCAAAAAATCAACGTTAATTTCCAATCGAGAAATTTATGTACATTACGAAAACTGTTTCGAAGTTACGTATTTATTCTGCCTTATTTTACGAGATTTCAAAAATTCTTCGTAGAGAAAGAATTCGAGGCATACACAGATTCAGGT
>Ga0157364_1005144_pt1 | contig 13241 bp, 4 predicted proteins | sample AttsexASBM2_FD_111476 | JGI IMG/M metagenome (GOLD analysis project Ga0157364, IMG submission 111476) | Fungus gardens microbial communities from leaf cutter ant in Ribeirão Preto, State of São Paulo, Brazil - Atta sexdens ASBM2 | ecosystem: Host-associated > Fungi > Mycelium > Unclassified ... | reverse complement strand
CCGTATATTTCAAAGGGTGAGATATACAAAATAACAAGGAATACAAGAACAAAGTACTTGTATTTTGTTATACAACATGTTTCACTCTACATTCATATATCACGAAATAATCACTAAGTCTTTTGCACGTCCTACAGTAATCATTTTATGTAGATTATAATTTATGAAGGCGCTACTCAATACAGACAAATCGATTCACAATAATTTCATTAATATTAACAGTAAGAAACTAAAATCATAATACAATATTAACATAACATAAAACCATGTAACAAAGTAGTTGTGAGAAAATTATCCTCACTCCTTCTATTTTTTCTGACTTCTGCGGCATAAATCACAGCGTGGCACATTTGCCGAAGTTACTTTAACATATACGAACAGTTTATCTCTATTTTCAGTTTACTAACTAATCAATCAACGTTCTAGTGGCTAGAAATGATTTAATTTCGAAAAGAAATGATGGATTTCTCATATTATTCTGCGAAAAAATATCTATATACATTTTTTTTTATATAGTTATTGAATAGTTATGAATAATTTTTTATAAAGAATCTAAACTACGAATAAAAATTCTGAAAAATTTTGTAAGCTTAATTGAATCAAAATAAACATTTTTTTCTCTTAGACTTTTTTGATTATTAGCTTTTAAGATAAAAAATGTCTAAATTTGAAAAATGACTACCTTTTATAATCATTTTCTCACGAATTAATCCAATCAGCATAAACAAAAAATGAAAATATCTTATACTATACGAGAATTTATTTTATTTTAATTTTATTTTAATCAATATAGTGTTATTGACAATGAAAACTTTTATAATGAAGGCTTTGAAGATGCATTCACGCACCTTCCTATGGCAGAAGTCTCGTTCGGCTGTAACATGTACTTGTTTGGTTTCGAAATTGAAATGTTTGGTTTGTAGATGTTCTAATAAATGCATAAACGAAAATGATAATAAAGATGATCTCAATACATACGTGCAATAAAAATATTAAAAATTCATGTTTTATTAATGTTTATATCCTAATATATATCAATAGATATTTCAATTTAAAAACAAGCGTGCTCAGCCATGATTCGGTGTTAAGATCGTTCATGCGTTACAAATGCGCTTCAGAGCTTCACTATAACGAAGTTTTCGCTATCACTAATAGTGCAAAAGAAAATAAAATTCTTATTATAGATTGACCAAATTTTTCGTTTGTTATTCCTACTGATCGAATGATTAATGATAATTATGCAAAATAGAACATTTTCAAATTTCAACATTTTTTGGCTGCAATGTTAGTAATAATTTTTGTTATGATTCAAATAGTAAGAAGTCGAAAGAGGCCGAAAAACAAAAAAAAAATTTTCATTGAAATCGTTACATATAATAGCGCATAGAAACCATAGACTTCTATTATAATACTAGACTGCTAACTCCCCACTTTTCCTGTTGTTAGATAGTATATATTATTCGTGGCGCATGTGCATTGTAAAACTGCACAATATCATGTTGTATGCTTATATATTTTCATATATTCGAAGAGTAATTATATATACACACACAGAATGAATGAAATAGGCTTAGCCAATACGTTTTTGCATGAAATGAAAGAATCTGAAATAAATAGTGGTGCATGTGATTGTGAAAATTAAAAATTAGATCGCCATGATATCTTCTTATATACTTAAGAATTAATCACAGAGAGACTGATCACGTGATGCCTATTGGCATCTCTTTTTTATACATGATGGTTTTCCATTGCGCGTTCATTACTCACAAGCAACACTTTTATATAAAGAAAAATGGGGAGCAGTCTAGTGTTATAATAGAAGTCTGTGGTAGGGACGCACGACTTTTCACGTGAAGCGACTTCCATTCCATCTCCTCCCTGCTTGGGACGCACGACTTCTACGCGAAGAGACTTCGAATAGAAGTCGTGCGCCCCTGAGTGAAGAGATAAGGTAGAATAAATAATTAAAAAAAAATAAAAAAGTAGATTATACATTTTTCCTCCGATTTATTGTCTATTTGAGTCATAACAAAGATTATTAATCAATATCGCAGCCGAAAAATTTTATTATTTTTCGACTTTCCCCGATTTATTATCACTATTTAAGTCATAACAAAGATTATTATCAATATTACAGCCGAAAAATATCGAAAAAAGTTTTATTCTGCATACTTAATGTGATTAATTTGTGAGAAAACATCATAGTTATTTTTTAAATTTAGACATTTTTTTAGTTTAAAAACTATTGACTTTGTCAAAAAAATCTAAGAGACAAAAAAATGTTCATTTTGATCCAATTAAGATTACAAAATTTTTTTAGAATTTTTATTTAAAGTTTAAATTTTTTAAATAAAAAATTGTTCATAACTATTCAATGACCATGTAAAAAATAAAGTGTATGTATTATACTAAGATGTTTATTCGCAAACTAATGTGAGAAAAATTGAATTAAATCATTTCCAATTTAATATTAATAACGTAATTAAATATTATTATTGTAATATAAAGAACAATGTTTTATAATCACATATTTTCATTTATGTTCTAAAGAAAATGTATATTAATATATATATTATAGTATAAATATATAAAGTATTGTAATTAACCCAAATCTTATTTATTAACTGCTTTTTTTAACAACAAGAATTTGCAAAAATTCGGTATTTATTAATCACATTACAAAATATTCTTTACTAAATATAAAGAAAAGAATGGTTTTATTTAAACATTTAAAATTGAAATGTTGTAAATAAATTTTTTTTAACAATTAGTTTAAATGTCTTATATAATTCTTATTTTGATAGTTCAACAAAATGATTTTCTGATCTGTATCTAACCATAAGTTAAAATTTTAGATACTTCTAAACCGATCAAAACCATCCTTTCCGTTTAGAAAAATAACCATACGATATCAAGCGATAAATAATATTTTCTAAAATTGATTATTTCCAAAATTGAATTTTTTTCATATACCTGTACAATTCATTGGATATTTCATATTTTTGCATAATCGATTTGCAATGTTTATCATTTTTTGAAATGCATGCGAGAAGAACATTAACTCACTCGATAATGTGATTCCGGAAACTGAATTCCCAAACAAATACGTACCGCGAAAATCTGTAAACGAGAAATCAGAGTTATAAAGAATCATGTGACTCAGTCTCATACAAACTGAAACAAACATTACCACGTATTGGGGTACTTAGAGCTACAAACCCAACATAATATAACGCCCAGCACTCAGCGAGCTTTTATAGAATGGACATGGGTTTTCTCGAAACAGAAAGTTATCTAGGATTACTCTTAAGCATATATAACAGCCTGCGTAAAACACATAAGGGTTACGAGAGAGTACGGAACGAGAAAAATGTTGGAATAGAACTAAAATCTCCCTTTTCTCTTCGAAATAAAAATTAAGAAATATTACAGCAATTCACACACACAAAATCCGTTATTTGTTATTTATCGATATTCAAATATTTCAACAATTAAACTTTAATTGAAACTTTGAAAAAACTAAGATGAATTTTTATCAAATATTTGTATTTCATCAAATTGAAAATTGAAGTACGTCTTACATCACTGAATTCGTTTCTTTTATCTTTCTATTTAAAATATTAATAATATGCTCGATTTATCGTGCAAGTCACTTCGGAAGTTTCATTTTCATCCCTTCGACGAAGAGAATTTGTGCGCCAAGTTCATGGTTTCCAATTTAGCCGACAATCACGGAGCATTAACTTTATTTGAAAACTTTTATAACGTTCGTAACGTTCGGAAGGAGATCATCAAAGACGCATGCGTCCCTTTTTTCTATTCGCGAACAACTTTTCGGTGTAAACGGAATAGAAACTTCGGCTCTACCAATACGAACGTTTAAATTTAGTCGTGTTTACACTAACTATTATTATGATATTCTCACGATTTTTAAGACTGAAAAATTAAAACATGCATTCAAAACTTTATATCCGTTCTAGAAAAAGTTTCTCATCAATTATTAATATTTGTTATCTATCAATTCTTACATCTTTTTCTTGCGACATATGACATTTCTCTACATGAGATAGCTTGCTGAAATGATATCAATTAATACCAATTGTTTACAATAAAAAGTATTATAGTATATTACTTACACGGAAATAACGCGATTTTAATGAAGTATTGGAATAAGAAGTTGTAGCACTATATTTTATCTGTATCACGTCCCATATTAAAACAAAAAAAATTACAAAAAAAATTTTTTTTTATGGTAATTATTTCATTTGATACAGCAATGTTTCAACTTTAAGAATTTGTTTTTTAATTACGATACGATGATTTTTAACGAAATTATTTTAACGAAATTTTAACGAATAATAATCAAAATCAAAATGCCTCTTTCATTTAATTCACTACAACTTAATAACAAAATCTTACGAACAATTTTAAAAAATAATTGTAGGAAAAACTTTAGCTTTTACGTTCGAAAATCGAAAATTTTCGCAAGTTTTTTTTAGATACGATACAGGCTCATAAAATGAAAAAAAAGTTTTCAATTTTGTCTAGCTCGTAATTTTCTATATAAAAATTATGAACTTACAGAACTAAAAAATATACAGTGATCTTTCGAAAGTAGAGATTTTTAGCTTTAGTAGAGATTTAAAACTTTTTTTAAATTTAACTTTTATTCATTTTTAATGAAGTTGTAGTTGTCTCAATTTTGAAATTCATAGCGTTACGAACTTTTGTTTCTCAACCAAATATAAAAATTTAGATTGACATCTAAAAATAATTTTGTTGAAAATTAAAATTATGTAGAAAACTTATAACAAGTAAAGCCTGCAAATAGTTTTGACATTTTAGAAACCAGTTTGAGTATCCTGCATAATTGAGGTTTGCTTGGTAAGTATTAAAATTATAAAAATACATTTTATTGTATGAATAAGTAATTATATCCCGTTTTATTATGTGAACGAGTAATTCTATCATATATTATAATATAATATCATATAATATAATTCTATAATATAATCATTCTATCATATAATTTGGCGTGCTGTTTCAAGCAGAGAAAAATGGATAATACAACTCAAAATGTTGTAAATCTATTTATGCAAATGACATTTTTATTTAGACTTACAATGTTTTGATTTGCAAGATTTTCACTTGGACTTGTAATGTTTTTCAAACTTTAACACTATTTTTTAAATTAGAACTATTTAATTAAAGTTGTTTATAGAGATTGATTGTTTATGTCTTTGTTAGGGTAATTTTTCGTAGCATTTTTGAAATAATACTTTTCAAAGATTTTTTTCTTTCTTTTAAAAAAATTAAGAAATGGCTTAAAATATTTTGCTGTCTTAATTATTTTGATAGTCTTAATTATTTTAATAATTTATTTTCAGTATCTGTATCTAATTAAATTTTTAGATACTTTAATCATTCTTTCTTGTGTATTAACTAATTAAAGAAATCGATATTTTTATAGAGTATATAAAGTTTAAGTTGTGCACGGTACACATAAAAGATATGCAATCGACAACATGCACATAATGCACACTCGTGCACACGTATACAAAATTAAGGATAACAGACAATAAAGCTTTAACTTATAGACAGAGGAGAACTTCAGCTTTTATGAAGACGAATTCACGCCTTGCGATCTCCGTCGCGTTAAAAGGGTAAGCTAGATTAAAATTTTCAAAAAAATCGAAAATTTTCAAAAAAATCGAAAATTTTTTTTACATTTTTCGAAAAATTGATGTCTTAAAAATATGCTCCTAAAGGATTGAAATTCGAAATATTTCTTAAGTTATGTGAGTTTTAGCGAATGGGCACATAATGTGCTAAGATACGCATCTTTAAACTTTAAAAGCGTTTTTTTCAAAATAATTTTTTTTCAACTAGCGGTAACTCGAACAAGTGTCGGCCGGTCTTAGCTTTAAACAATAGCTACGAAATGAATAATTTCAGTTAAGCATAGCGATTTTTTTTTAATTGTTAGTTTTTGAAGGGCGAGATGTTTAAAATGTTCAAAATATAGTAAAATATAAGAAAATTTTAAACTTTGTAAAACCAATTTTAAATCATTTTGTAAAAAAAATTATTTTAAAAAATTGCTAAGCTTAACTGAAACTACACTTATACAGATTCGAAATTTTCAAGGAATTTTCATTTCAAATAATTACAACTTGAGTTCTCTACGGCGATGGCTTTTTGAATATGGAAGTCTGTGTTGTGCAACATCGCCATATATTTATACTTTGACATACAAAAATTCTTAAAATGTCTACAAAGTATACCAATTTGATGTACTCATATTCTTTCCAAGACTTATAGTTATTAAAAAAATAAATGACAAAAAAAAGCCTTTTTTAAAGTCTTTACTCTAGTATACCCTCTTAAATAAAAAGGTTTTTGCTTCAATTGAATAATTCGATAAAAGAAAATAAAGCTTAATAAATCTTAATAAAGAGCAAATTAAAGATAAACTGACTCTTTCGAATGCTGTAAACTGCATTTGCATACAATTTTTAATTTACGCTATAAAACTTCATAAATTTTGTAAATAAAATTTTGAGATTTAATGTATCTTCATTTATATTTCATGTAACTTCATAAAGTATCAATAAGACTTTTCTAAAGTACTGATCTGATAAGAGAGCTGTAAAATGTTTTTTTAAATCATCTCGATACGAAATGATTTTTGACGAAGTTATATTCTATCTTGAAATTTGCCTATTTTTGCAGGGTGGAATATGTGAATCTTTAATTTGAGTAGTATAAGTCCATTTAATTAAATTTGATTGAACAGTGATATTTTTCTTATAACGTTGTTTATTATATCTTATAACGTTGTTTTATTATACTTCGAATTGATATATCCTATGTTTCTATGAATAGTGAATGTTATTTAATGAAGATTCAAGCATTTGTTCCGACAGATCATTTACTGTAAATATTTTATTTTATTTTTTTTTAAATAATATAAATTTTTTTAATAATATAAATTCTCTTGCGTCAATTTGAATAAACGCATCTCGCGCGCGCGATTTTAATTATTTATGACCGCCATATTAAATATGATCGCCGTCATATTTGTCAATCTTTGTTGCTTAGTCTGTCGAATTTCTAGTTAGAGAAAGCGTGTTCTAAAATTATCCACAAACAAACTATGAGTAGGGCAAAATAATTGAGCTCTGAAGAAATAGAAAAAGTGAAAATGTTGGGAGATATCTATTTCAATAAAGAAATTGCTAGGAGGACAGAAGCGAATTTATGATTCACTCATACTTCAAAAATAGTGAAAATTAGAGAAAATCATACAGAAGCAGAATTAAAGCTTTATCATAAAGAGATAAACGACTAATCCAACGAATTGCTTCGAATTTTTGTAAAAATTCAAAGTAAATTGCTTAAGAAGCTAATATAATATTTCAGCTTCTGTACGTATCTGTTCAAAGATTTAAAAAAAGATATTGAAAAAAAACATTTGAAAAGAAAACCATTTTAAAAATACCAAGACATACAAGAGACTCGAATTTGTGAAAAAGCACATGAGTTAGATCATCGAATGGAAAAATTTTATTTTTTCACATGAAAAAAAGTTTAATTTTGATGGCTACACATATTATTACGTTTTAAGAAAGGAAGAAAAAATTTTATCACGCCGATAACAAAAAGGAGGATCGGTTATAATTTGGAGAGAAATAAGCTCAAATGGAATTGTAGATTTAAAAATCATGGAAAACTGGTAAGACGCAAAAAAGTCTGAAAATATTAAAATCCGCGAAAATTAAGATTTTTTGAGGTCATGCGATCAATGGATATTTCAGCATGACAATGCCACAATACACAACAAAATTAATTAAAGCTTGGCAAGTAATAATACTGTGGGAATTCTAACTCGAGAACTCCAAGAGGAATGCGGGGGATTTTTCGGAGGTGGAGGTATGACGTCATGCAGAGTGGCAGTAAGACATCACAGATTTTGTGGACTGCAGTCATGTACAAGACAACAAAAAACATCACAAAAAAGAGAATATTGCCATGAACAAAAAACAATACAAAAACAAAAAAAAGTTGTAAAACGAAAACTTTGTTACAAAAGCTAGCGCATATTACATTTGGTACATCTTTAGCATCTATTACAGTGGATGCGATAGAATCGTGTAAACTTTGTATCGATTTTCTCGATAAATTGATCGAATGCTTCATTGATCTAAGTTGAACATAGACAATATTGATGATTTAGTCATTAAACGTATGTCGGATTCCAAGCATACAATTATATTTTAGTATTTTCAATCATATTGAATCGCACAATCAACGATCCAATGCTAGAATTATCCTTGTGATGATTCCGAAGACAGTTTTGAATGTTCCAACGTTGTTCGTAGAGTCCTTTCCATGTTTCGATAGATATTTCGATAGATAGTACTAATTTGTTTCACGATTATCTCCTATCACAATCTCCATGTAGCTCGGTAGACTAACATTGATACCAATTTCTAGAAATTTGTATTCCGTATGTATCAATGCGTATTTCTTATAGTATACGAACCGCATGATACATGGGTGCGCTATAAAAAATATAAAAGAAATATTAAATAATTAATTAAATAGTTAATTTAAAAAAGTATAAAGTGGGGAATTCTTAAACTTATTTGGCATATCTTTTCGTAAATGATGGATTTCATCATTATTCTGAAGTGGAACGTAATAATTTTTTTTTCGTATGTTGCTTCCTACAGCGGAGTACATTGCTGCTACTGTTGCTGCTGTTATTGGACTTTTCCTACAAGCGACTAAAGCAATACTGAACGTGTAAAGATTGCGTACAGCTCTAACTACAAATTATGAAGGAGGAGATAGTTTTTGCAGGAAAGTAGAATAGATAGATGGGTTCTAAAGAACTATGAGTTAGTATAGGAAATGTGCGTGTGTGCATGCGTGCGTTCGTGCGTACGTTCGTGCATGCGTGCGTTCATGCGTGCGTGCGTGCGTGCGTGCGTGCGTGCGTGCGTGTGCGTGCGTGCGTGCGTGCGTGCGTGCGTGCGTGTGCGTGTGTGCGCGTGCGGAGGATGTCACAGGATCCGAGGAAAGGGAATGCATCACCGAGAGATAGAAAGATTTTGTTCTTTCTCTCCCACCAATTGCGGTTCTATTTATATTATTCTCTCTCTCTCTCTTCTTCCCATTGCGCTCTCTCTCTCTCTCACGTTTTCTTCTCGCACGCGATTTAATTAAATAGATATGATATTTAATGATATGATTTAGTAATTAATTATGATAATATTTTTTATGAATGTAATATAACATAATAGCTAATTATGATAATATTTTTATTAATGTAATGCAAATTGCCAAGCGCATTTTCTTATCGACTAATTCAATACTTATTAAATCATATTATTACTACTCAAGCTATTATTAACTAATTCTAACTACAAAGAAAGGAAAGAGGAAAGAAATTTAAAACGTATTTAAAAAATCTCATATTTTATTTTAAACTTGATATATTCCTTTTTGCCATTATGATCACCAATTGTATACCTTAAATATATATTGTAACGCACAATGCTTAACATATTTTACATATCGCATAGTATTAGTAATATCTAGAGTATTCAAAGAATCTATATCTTCGTAATCAGCATCCAGATGAAATCTGCATCCGATCAAATCTCGCTATCGAGTATATCCACCAACCATTTGCGTTTTTCACATCCTTTAACGAGAGCCTTATTATCGTCTTCTTCCGCATCAATTACAGCCATCGTAACCATGCTGTATGGGATTATCCCGTCTTCCCATCGTAATCCATGAAAATAAGCACTCAGCCAGGAAGCACAATATTTTTCGGATTTTGTGAAGAAATTTCATAGCATGGATATGTAAAAATGTAGAGAGAGAGAATGGCTTCTTTTCTCAACACCGCCACTTTCTTCACGATAAATTTCTTTCCAACGATAAATCCTTGCAGATCCACAAAAGTTGGCGAATGATTTTTCGTGATCGGTTTTGATGAATCGTATATTTTATAGCATGTCGAAGAATGCACTTAGGTGATTTTGCGCACAACGTTGGTTAACGGATTATTCTGAACCACGCGATCCTGTATGACAAGATAATATGCTGTAGTATTTGGAGACACAATCTCCTTGCAGTCAAATTCTATACGTACATCCATAGTGGCGCTCTTGACATATTCGTTTTGTCGCGAGCAGTCAAAGGACTGCGAGCAGCAAAAGATCCTTTCTCAACGAGACATGTTGAGTAGCGTTTCGAAGCAGTCGATTCCGTAATATGTTTTACGAAAAATACGCGCGTACATATTGAACAGGCTTGGCATATCTCTTTTTATTAAAATCCAAATTCAAATCATCGTACGGATAAAAATCTGAATTTAGATGGTTTCACGTTATCCAAATTACAAGCGAACACGCTTGCATCTTGTAATATGTTGTTCTTTCGACCGGTCTGTAGAACAAAGATAACGTGACTTCTCGAGATGAATAGCCATTTTGACGACCCATAAATGTTTGATTGTATTTTGTAACAGAGAATATTCGTACAAATCTCACGAGCAAAAATTCATGCTCAGATAACGACCGCTTTTCCAAGCTAACATTGTAGCTTATTTATTTCGCTTAATAACACGTGCAGCATTCGTCACTGCACTTGGAATAATTCAAACGTTGGATTTGTCGCCGGATCTCTAATAAGACAATTGTTGTTACGCAATCTTATCAACATCAACTCGTGACAAGCGTTGACGATCACGCGTTTATAATCCTCGCAAAAACTTACATTTTGAACGGTACGCAAAAATTAAAGTATCCTTCCTCTGTGTCGGATCTAGTGTTCCATCCAAAGTTCGGCTCAATCATTTGTCATATGTCAATGACTCTTTGAGTTCTTAATGGTACTAGTAATTCCGACGTTCTGTTGCGATCAATCTCCGTTGAGTTTCATCAAACATGAACACAATTATTTGTCAATACCGCGAACCTCATATTTGCAACAGCAACTTGGACCTCTCTATTCATCGTCAGTTTTTCTTCAACATATAGAAAGCTTTCGCACGGCAACTTGTATAAATCCTGTTGCTGGCAATAAACCATACAATTGATAACAATAACAAGTAACAACTATATTTTGCTACTCTCGCTCGTACTCGCCAATAATGTCATGACGACAGAATGTGACCGAAATGCGTTATGTTAGCACGTGCCCCGATCCGCTCTACGCTAACTTTTGATAGCAAGAACTCACGCCGCTCAAGAATATTTATTGCGAATCGCACAAACGCAACAATAGCTCGACATTTTGATAGCCAAGATAGGAAACGGTTACAGTGTCACAAACACGGCGCGACCTCGTGCTCGTCCGTAAGAATTCGAACCGCTTAACAGAAAGTCGGAAAGAGATAAAAATCCCCCAGACATCATTATACAGAGTTCTGATACAAGACAAATCAGTACGATAAGATTTGACGAAAATGACTAGACTGTGGCTCAGACTGATGTGGAAAATGACTCTCCCAAAAATTCTACGGCGAGTTGTCGCGAGAGGCGGCGCGCTTAGACATAGCTACCGCGAAAAACCAGATGCATAGCCGCTCCGCGTACGTCTTTCGTACAAAAATCCGACAATAATGATTACACGCGCCTCCCGGAAATTGGCGACTTTACAATTTTTTGGTGCTCATCTCATTCCGGCAATCCTCCTCTCGGCTCGCCGTACGGGATTCGGCGTCCTGCGTCTCTCATCAGTGCTCCTCGCTCAGCACAACATAAGTGCCAGGCGCTGATCCTTCCGAGAGCACGCAGTGATCGCCACAAGGGGATCTTCTCTATAGCGTCTAATTGGCGCGCGACCCTGCATTGGATCCGCGAATCGTGTTATCCACGTATCCTGTGTCTTAGTGCGCGGAATTCGACTGGGTCACAGAGTTTCCTTCGGTTGCTTAGGAGACTCTCCCGGATTTTTATTTTGCGGGAGACTCGAATCTCGGTGTCATTCCAGTAGTCGATGCTTCCGCTTCTGATCTTGATATCGACCTCTCAGAGGAGATCTCCGAAAGATCCATCATGGGGTCTCTCGCTGACACTTGGGCATCCCCGATTGCTAACCTTGGATCCCGCTGCCATGCGCCTGTAATATGTTGTGAACATGTTTCGGATCAAAGCAAAAATATCGAACTATGCAGCGATATCACCTGCGTGCTACCCGTTTTACAGGATGCTGGATACTCCGTTCTCAATTGCTCCCCTCCCGACTCTCAGTTCTTCTCTCTTCCTCTATGATACAGAGACGCAAAATTCACAAAGTCGCAGGGGCGGAATCGCCAATTATCCTGCAAAACTCGCGGTACGATAACGCACGAAAAAAAAGACAAATCAATACAGAAAATCTGCAGGACGCACAAATAAACGAGACAAACGCAATACAGACGAGACAAAAGGGTGCACAGATACATCCACCTTACAAAAAGTGCAAGGACCCAGGACGCCAGACTAGCGCTTTGGTCGAGTCTTACGATCCTTATGACGTTACAATATATATAAATATATATATACCAGGTATATAAGCTTCAATCCACTGTTTGCTCATAGGTGGCATTAGTGAGCGTACAAAGCTACCCTGGACATACAACACACTTTTTTTTATGTGTTTGACATCTATCAACATTAACCAGTATACATCATTAGCAATTTCATACAACAATATACATTTTTTCTTTCGTAATCATGTCTAGTTTTTTGCTAAAAAAAAAAGCATATACGGGAAGCTTTGCTTTTCTGTTCCAATTTGAAGAAATCGGCTGCCGAATCGCAACGAATGCTTGTGGAGACCTATGGCGACAATGATTTATCGGAAACAACGTGCAGAGATTGGTTTCGCCGATTCAATGACGACAATTTTGACCTGAGAAGAAGCGTGAAAATCGGCTCATGAAGGTTGAGGACTGTCAATTGTAGGCTCTTTTGGACGAGGACGATACCGCAAAAAATGCTTGCCGAGCAATTGGGTGTTTCTCAAGCAGCCATTTCCATGCGGCTACATGTCATGGGGAAGGTTCAAAAGATCAGAAAATGGGTTCCGTATAAACTCAACGATAGGCAGATGGAGCCAAAACACATGCCAAATTCTGCTTGCCAGACAAAAAAGAAAGTCGTTCCTGCATCGGATTGTGACAGGCGATGAAAAGTGGATCTATTTTCAGAATCCTAAACGCAAGAAATCTTGGGTTG
>Ga0157364_1005143_pt1 | contig 13242 bp, 13 predicted proteins | sample AttsexASBM2_FD_111476 | JGI IMG/M metagenome (GOLD analysis project Ga0157364, IMG submission 111476) | Fungus gardens microbial communities from leaf cutter ant in Ribeirão Preto, State of São Paulo, Brazil - Atta sexdens ASBM2 | ecosystem: Host-associated > Fungi > Mycelium > Unclassified ... | reverse complement strand
GTGTGGGTGGTTGTGTGTGTGTGTGTTTGTGTGTGTGTGTGTGTGTGTGTGTGTGTGTGTGTGTGTGTGTGTGTGTGTGTGTGAATGGATGGGAAGAAATTTGTTTCTTCTTTTTCTTTTCAATCTATTGTATTATCTTCTCTCCCGTTGCGGTCCTATTATTCATGCTCTTTCTCCCATTGTATTCTTTCTTATGTTCTCTTTTTCTTTTAAGATTTAAATTTTTTAAATAAATATTTATTTGTAACTTAGCAACAAATTATAATAATATTTTTAGTAATGTAATATTGCAAAAATGCACTTCTTATCTATGGTACTAACTTGGAGTTGAGAAAAAAAAATAATAGGAAGGAATGATAGGAATAAATCATTTCGAAGACTAATAATATGTTTAATATATACATTTATTTTTCATGTAACGCAGCGTATACAATATTATCTAATGCGTAAGTTATTATTGTAGTTCACATTCTATAATAGAATTTTTATCATAAATTTTGTGCAAAGTATTTGCAGCAGCATTACATTGATTAGTAATACAATTTTGGCATAAAAAAGGCACAAAATATTTAAATTTCTCACTAACACCGTGAGTATACTGACACAGTTCAAAGTATACATGTTCGACACAATGTTCGAGTTCAATGAAAAAAATGATTTTTTGCTTCATGTGTAAGCACGTACCATGCAATAATATTTTTACATTATTTTCATTACCAATTTTAACAAGTTCCACAATTAAATCTTGAATCGTTAGAGAGGAAGAAACAGTTGACTGCACTAATCGCTCAACGTTTGCACGTTTCTCGATGAACGCCTTCCATATCGTATGAAACAAGATTATGCGATTGCCTCAATTATCACCAATCACAATTTTTACATAAGACATAAGTCCCACGCTGATTCCAATGTCTAGATATTTATAAGCTGTAGGTATCAATGCGAATCTCCTTCTCAAAATATAAGATGTATGACAAGATGTCGAAGATGTATAAGAAGATGTGCTGTTAAAGAAAGAATACAGATAAGTAGAAAAAATGTATAACATATACAAAAGCGTGTAAACAAAAATTTTATATAATTTGAACACTTACTGTCCCTCGCATGTTTCACTTTCTATTTGAATTGGAACATAGTATTTCATCTTTTTATTATATATTTTCAAGAGCCTTTTACTCGATTTCCTTTGAGACTGGTAATGTTAGCTGGGTTCTTCTTTTAAACAACGTTCTCTTTCACTTTTTTTTACATATCCCAAAAATGGAGGGAATTTTTTCATTTTCAATCCTATATCAAACTATGCAGCAACACATGTCATAAGAATATACTTTGACCATATCGAATCTTTTTTTTTATCTATAGAATCGACGCCAACGACATTAAAGTCTGTTTGCTTTTTTCACATATACATTTTGGACAGTATATCAAATGTGGAATTTATTTATCTTAACAACCGTAGATATGAAATCACATTACTTTTCAAACATACTTCAAACTATACAATAACTCATAAGAATGCACTCTGATGAACGTTTTTATTTTCGCTTCGACGCTAATAACAACAATAAAATTTTTATCTGTTCCCATTCTTTTCAAAAATATTTCAGCTTATCTTTTCGATGCGATAAAATCATTCCTTCGGAAATACGTCAGAACACGTTAGAGCATGCACCATTTCAAAGAAATGCTTCATAAAGTATAAAACGAAAAGATTTTCTTTTTGAGAACACATTTTGTCAGCAATCGAACATAGTTCAGAGCGACAATATCAAACGGATCAAACGGCGTGAGTTGATGGAGCAAGCCGCTTAGTTGAATACGCGAGAAAAGTACGTCGCGTGGGAACAGCGTTACGATGTGTTTATCGAATTGCTGGAGGAACAGAGCCGTGTTAAACATCCATGATTATCGATTGGGATCAAACAGCGATCGTTGATTGCTCGTATCGCGCGATTCGAAAGTTTAAAGGATTGCGTGAACATTTCGTGCAAGTGGGTGCCGAGTACAGCGCGAGAATTCAATGGCGCGAGATAGATACGGCGTTCGAAAACCGTATACTGACTGGTACCATTATAAACTCTAGACATATCGAGCCTCGCCAGTTCCTTGCAGAATGAAATTGTGCTGAAACGTGCGAGACATTATGCAGAGACATAACTTTATAAAGATAAACACTGCTTTTGATGTAAATTCGTAACAGATGATAAGCGAGCGAATAAAAGTATCACCACAAGAAATTGAAATCTTCAATACGTTTGATTTACAAGAATGGTACACGTCACGCGTGGTCGAGCAGATCCTGATCCGCCATATAACATACTATTCATTGTTCGTATGATAACACGTTGTCGAAGTATCGGTTTCGTCGCGGTAATGATTGTGTCGTGTGGTTCACGGAAGAACTCCGAAATCTAGCGCATAAAGTAAATACTATCTTATCTACTAATGTTTCCATGGCAGATTTCACGAGACGATTGGCAAAATTTAATAGCGCTACGCATTGCCATGAAAAACTGTTCGCGAAAGATGACACGCGAATATGTGATCATTGCCATCTCATCAAACGATACCGTGGTCCGTATCAGGATTGTAATCTACAGTATAAAAATTCGTTTTACATTCCTATAGTTTTTCACAATTTATCGATACGACGCGCATTATCAAAGAAATAATCACCGCGTACGAAGGACGTATGTAGACGTATGTTTCCTATAACTAAAGAAAAATATATTTCATTTACAAAATATGTTGACAGTACTAAAAATGAACAGAAGAAAACTTGTGTAAAATTACATTTTATAGATTCTTGTAAATTTTTCGCATCAAGTTTAGAAAAATTGGCATCGTATCTCGATAAAGATAAATTGAAAATTACATAGAATTTCTTAACCTCAGTGCGAAGGATTTCGATCTGCTCACGCGAAAAAATATATTTTCATACGAATACATTGACTGCGTCGAAAAATTGGAGGAAACCGAATATCGCGTGATTCCTTTTATAGTTCTTTAACGAGTGACACCGTATCCGAGAACGATTACGCGCCATGAACGTGTGGCAATAATTCTCCATTCGAATCCTCGGCGAATATAGCAATCTGTATTTAAAAAAAAATCTTGTTGTTGGCCGATATATTCGAGAATTTCCGAGACAGTTGCATCACGAATTACGGACTCGATCCCGCGTACATACTATTACTATTATACTTTACCAAGTTTCACATGGGACGCGATGTTAAAACATACTCGCGTCGATTTCGAATTTCTTACTAAACATTGACATGATTTTATTCGAACGTGGTATACGCGAGGGTGATCTGAGCCAGTGTTCCAACAGATACGCGCAAGCCAACAACAAGTAAATGCCGTCATACGATCCATCGAAATCGTCGACTTGATTTACTATGACATTAATAACTTGTACGATTGGGCAATGTGTCAACCATTACCATACGCCGATTTTCGATGGGTCGATGTAGAAAATTTTAACATTATGTCGCGTTAGATTTGCCGACGGCTATATTCTTGAGGTGAACTTGGAATATCCAACATCTCCATGACGTTCACGCGGATCTACCATTTTGCTCGATGCGCGAGAACCATCCATAAGCAAGAAGACAAGCACCTCGCTATATTGTATGATAAGAAGTGTCATATATTATCGTAACCTGCAACAATGTACTCGTCATAATCTCCGCATCGCAAAAATCGTATACTGCAATTCACGCAATCTCCGTGGCTTCGTAAGTACATCGAATTCAACATAAATTTTAGAACTCGAGCGAATAACGAATTTGAGAAAAATTTATACAAACTAATGAACAACGCGGTTTTCGGTAAAACTATGGAGAATGTGTGTAACTATGTCGACGTGCGACTCTTAATGCGTTGGGGCGGGAGATACGGTGCAGAGGCAATGATCGCGAACTTTCATAGTCGTAGCATTTTTTTTCTAAAAATCTGGTCATGATAGAAATGCGCAAACTCGAGGTGAAATTCAATAAATCAATATAAGTATGTGCATCCTCAATATATCTAAAATATGTTTGTATGATTTTCACCATGAGTATATGGCACAGCTGTTTCGCGATAAATGCAAAATTATGTATACCGATACTGACAGTCTCATATATCATGTGGAATGTGATGATGTATATAACATTATGAAACATGATATAAATAGATTTGACAACGATTGCCTCTATCAATAACCTATACAATATTTCGCTCGCAAATAAAAAAAGTTCCTGGCCTTATGAAAGATGAGAATAATCATGACTAAATTCATCGGACTTAGAGCGAAAATGTACACTTTACATGTACAAGGAAAGAAGAATATGAAAAAGGCAAAGAGCGCCAAGAGAAACGTTATAAGATCCATAATGTTCGAGAATTACACTCGATGCTTGAACGAGGCAATCGAAATGACGCGCAGACAGTCGTGCATTAGATCGTGCTTTAGAAAATTGCACGATTTCGGAAATAAAAATCGCTCTAAGTCCGCACGATGATAAGCAATATATCGTGCCAGATTCCACCGACACGCTGCCATGGAGACATTACCGGTGCAAATAAATTTGTATATGTATATATGTATATTATATATAGTATATATAGTATGTATAAACATATATATAAACGTACGTATAAACATATGTATGAATGTATGTATAAACGTATGTACGTATGTATATATATATATATATATATATATATATATATATATATATATGTATGTATATATATATATATATATATATATATATATATATATATATGTATGTATGTGTATATGTACGTACATGTGTACATAATATGTGTAATATAATGTGTATAATATGTATAATATGTATAATATATTTATATTTAATATACTTACATGGGAAAAAAATTATTAAACAATTTATAATAACTTTTATAATAAATTTTATTTTTTTTATAACATTATCCTTGTGTATTCAAGAGTTGTGTGAATTATCAAATCCTAGCCATTTCACATAAATCTTGTCTCCTTTTTTACGCAACATCTTTTCAACTAGATATACATTAGGATTAACAATGAGATGCAACTCATACTCGTCCAGAATCCTTCAACAATGAGTTTTTCCGCGATAATCTTCCAGAAGATACGTCATGGGATTAGTTTTCTGTGACTTTGACGATTCTAAGCATCTCCGTGGTCCAATTTGAGGTATAACTTTTCTCAAAGATTGTCTTGAATTTGCTCACATGTACTGAGTCAACTTTGAGTCACGGTACTGCGACGGCCTTTACGCTACTGTACACAGTATTTAAGAGTTTGTCGGTGGGAGTTACATATAGATAGGTCGCATATCGATAATTTGATACTTTCACGCGTTGTACTCAGATATGAGATGTGGTAACAAGTCGATCCATTTATAATTTCCATTATGCGTAAATTATTTCCACATGTCATTTTTCAACGTACGATTGAATCGTTCGACGACTGATGCCTTCATTACAGAATACATAGAATAATGGTTGAGGTTGTATTTTTTCAAGAGTATTTGTACGTTTGCATTCTAAAATTCTTTTCCCATATAGGTTTGCAAATTTTTCGGACATCTTCCATCGCTTTGAATTATCTTTGCGATTGCTGTAGTCATTTCAGTTCCATTTTTTGTTTTGAACGGTACAGCGTACTTATTCAACATGTCGATAATGATGAGAATGTAATGGTAATCTTTTGAATCGTGTGTAAGGGCGCATCTCGACATCAGCTTGCCACAGGTATTCGTAAACTATGACGTCTGCGAAAAAAATTTTTTCTCGTGCTGGAGCGTACAGTTCTTCCATCAGTCGCCACTTTTCGAGATTTTTCTTCTCAGACATGTTTTATTTTTTTTATCACGGAAATAATGCGCAAAATATTACAAAGAAGTAAACGTTGTTGGTTGGTATTTCGATGTCGACTAAAAATGATTGTGTATTCTCGTTTTAATTTATAATCAAGCCAGCTTCACGAAGCTTCTCGATAGATAAGATTTCGTTATCATTGTGTCGTGTGACTTGCCTGACGCGAAGTCTCAAACAATCGGAGACAATCCACTAGCTCGTTAGGATTGTCTCAATGAACATAATCGATTTTATTGTCATTTAAAATCATGATGTATGGCATTACACCTTTTCCAATACTTTTACTTGTTGTTTAGTTTCCAGGCGCATGGTACCCGTTTCAATTTGTATTTTATCTGACCCCAAGAGTGCTATTATATTCTTATATTTGTATCCTTTATTACTCAATATTGAATTATCCGCTTTATGACTGTGCCTATGAGTATTCGTTGCTAATAGTATACTTTTACATGCTAGTTTATCATTTTCTGTGTAAATAGTGTCGTCGGGAATTCTTTTGAAAATTAATTCACACAACCCAGGCGTACTTTTGTACTTTACTTTATCTACGATCACAAAGTCATTCGTGTCTATAACTGTTACCACCGAGCATCGTACCGTTCTCACTGAGGTATACGCCATAAACATGATCGATCATCTTTTCTCTATCACTACCGAGAAGCATGTTTATGTATTTTTATCCAAGTGGTTCCAATTGTTTTGCAACTCTTCACGAACTTGTCGCGTTTGCAATGATTGTTTAACTAATGTTTCAAGCGACTTATTGGGCGTTTCATAAATGATTGATGAAATGTGTGGAAGTTCGTATGATAATTTATGTTCAGGTGACGCATAATCCGACGTAACATTCGATTTTTGTACACGTTGCTTTTTCTTAGACGATGGTGTTAATTGAAGCCATGAATTATCCATCCAGAAATTGCCACCACCATCATCATCATCATCATCATCAGCATCATCATCATCATCATCATTATCATGTTCATCATTGTCTTTTTTATTTTCTTCTGGTTTTCTTTTCTTAGTACTTCTATTTTTTGCAACATTAGCTTCTTTTTTAATCAGTTGAGATTCCTCGCAGCAGTGTTTTCGACAATTTGTTTTAAAGGTTCTACGATGAGTTTAAAGTGTTTCTCCAACGCTTCCTCTAATTTATCGATTTTTAAAGCACGATATTTTTTACGAATGCCTCATCATCGAAGACAAAAATAGAATTTGGAAGCTCATTTAGTAGAACTCAATCACTATTATTGGAAAATGTAAAATAATCGATTTCTTCAACGACTTCAAGTACACGTACACGTTCTCAAAGCGTAAGCTATATGGACTTTCCAGCAAACTTATCAACACGTTTTGTTTTATCGCAATTCGATGGACCGCAAATAACACTGCATATAGAAATCGGCAGCATATTTCCATGCTTCGTACTTCTTTTTCAGTTTGTACTTTATTATCGACATTAGTCACTTTAATCGTTTGCGATTGTCGCACGAACTTCATATCTTCTCCCTTCATGACACTGATACAAATTGAAAAACGGATCGGACGAGAACAGATCTATTTATAGAAACGCGCAAAGCGAAACCATTCAGTATTCAATATACTTCTTATCATGTCGGACAACTGTGATATACATAGTTTAACCGCTAAAGAGTTGGAATATACACCGAAAATTATTTTACTACGAGAGTTTAAGAATTACATAGATCAACTGTGGGATAGATTACCCGAGCATATAAAGGCTGATTCAGAGATTCAGCAACATCGTCAGCTTGAAACATTATAATTTGCCCAGCCATCGATCGCAAATCGATGGTCCATTTATAAAAAATTGTAATGAATATCAAAAAGGGCTACGGTTTTTTAAATCACGCGATAAATGATCTTCCGATCGAGTTGCATATCCCCGGATATCAATTTTATAGTCCAGGTACGCATTTTGAAAAGCGAATAGCTAGAGACGATCGAAGCATTAATCTGTTGGATGCGGCATGTCGTAATCATGACATAACTTATTCGAAGTAAAGATCTCACGAAACGACACATAGCTGACAAAATACTCGCTGAGGAGGTGCGGAAATGGATTACCGCGAAAGATTCTTGGAGAGAAAGCTGCTACTACAGTTGTTTGGACGGCTATGAAAGCCAAAATGAAAATTGGTATGGGCTTGAAAACGAAGAAAAAAAACCGACAAAAAATGAATACTATCGGTAGCAAAACATGGCGGCATCATACCTATTCTACCGCTTTGGGAGTCGTCGACTCATTGATAGGCGACGCGGCAGGAGTGCAAAAGTTATAAAATGATAGTAAAGCTGCGCAACGTCAGTTGGAAGAACTGAAACGTCACAACCGCGTCATGGAGTTTATCTCGCTCCGTAAGCATGAATAAGGAGTTTCAATGAAAAAGATTAAAAAAAAAATTCAAAAGAAACGATAAAAATGGCAAAGGGTATAACTACCAATATACAACTGCAATAATTGGCAAAACGTATGCATATTCTATATTTTAGAGGTATTTTTATGCGTACTAGCTTACCAATAGGAGGAGTATATCGAAACGAGAGCGATAAATTTGGATAATCCTGATGAACCAGGTATTCATTGGGTGGCGTACACGAAGCGAAGAGATCAGTTATTTACTTTGATAGTTTCGGCAATCTTCGACCGCCGAAAGAATTGATGCGATATTTGGATGTAACGCAAATCGAGTATAATCACACGCCTTATCGACGTTACGTCAAGTAACTGTGAACAACTGTATCTATAGTTTTTACAGACAATTGATGATCAATTTAAGAATTGACATTGCACTTTTTCAACGCAGTATTCATTCAAACATGTCACTGACTAATACGGTCACCAGTTAGAATAGCGTCCTCGCGGCCTGCTGTTTTCCAGCCGTAGATTTGAGTGAAGGCGATTACGAGCTCGGTCTTTGAAACCTACTATACGATATCTAATGTAAATTCGTCGAATAATAAGTTTTACTTTGACGAAGATGACAAAGAAATTGTCATTTCCGAAAGATCATACGAAATACATGACATAAACAAGTGCAATTCTACAATTTCCTAATAATGCGAAAGAGAAAATGCTTCGTAAAGAACATGAAGAATACCCATTGACTATTCAATATAACCCAATAATAATATAATGAGTAATAAATGAAAAGTGAGATCAAATGCGCTTATCGAGTAAATTTCATCAAACCACATAATGGATCGTTGTTGGGATTTTCATCGAATCGCGCTGGAACCGCAACAGTGGAACGAATCAGACGTATCGATAAATATCATCAACGTAAATGTCATTCATATTGGATGCAATGCGCGAACGCATGCAACGATAAGTCCGTGCACACGATACATGAATTTTTATTGAGCGTGTCAACAGGATATAAGATATCGGAAAGACCGACACAGATCATTTACCTTTCGATCGTACGAAGCGTTACAGATCGAATAATTCGCGTTGTGGATCAAGATAGATTGTTTAATTTTCGCAGAAAGGAGATTATCGTTAGATTGCATATACGGAGACTAACAATAAAGTGATATGCTTGTTTTGAACGAGCAGGCGAAACAGACTAGAAACAGTTTTACCAGAGGGATGACAGTGATCAAAAACATTCAATCGTCTAATAGAAAGAAACTCACTGCATCAAACGTTAAGTTTTTACAATCCTTGGGCTTTATCGTACGAAATATCTGAGATGGCTGATCTTGGATATTGCAGAAGAGCCAATCTTTGACGATTGCATCGTCAGGATTAAGACTCGCACGTATAATCCGTACGTCAATACAACATTTGGACATAGCGATGAGATAAGGATACCCATACAGCAGCAGGATTTATACACGCTACCGTGTGAAAGTTTTCTCAACATCGATCTGCATTTTCTTCGTCAAACAAAGAAAATGCAGATCGGCAGCCAATGCTTGGAAATAATTGCGTATCGTTCATGTTTGACGAAATTCGATATGAACTCAATGGTACTGAAATCAATCGTAACAGAAACGTTGGAATGACTAATCTTATGAAGGGTTATGCATCATATTCAGGTGACTTCGCTTATTATATGGAAAATACTGGATTTCCACGGTGTTTGATCAAATCGTGATGTACAAAACATGTTAAGAATTGTGCGTTACAAAATGTTTTTAAAATATACAATTGGTAGTAGCAATGCCAAAAAGAAATGTATCAAGTTTAAAGAATAAAGTATAAGATTTTTTTTTAAATATGTTTTAATTTCTTTCCCTTTTTTTTTTCTTTATAGTTAAGAATTAATTTATAATATAATAGCTGTTCAGTAGTACAATGAATATTAAATTAATAAATAAGAAAGCGCATTTTTGTATTACATTACTAAAAATGTTATCATAATTTGTTGCTAAGTTACATTAAATAAAAATCATAAATATTTATTTAATAAAATTAATTTATTTATTAAAATTAAATTTTAAAAGAAAAAAAGAACATAGGAGAGAATACAATGGAAGGAAGAGAGAGCGCCTTAAATTAAGTCCTACTGGATACTCCTCTGCGATGCGTTCCTCCTATAATGCAATTCGGTTCTATGAAATAAATAATTATAATTTAATTATAAAATAAACTTTTAATGCTAATAATTTGGTACTACTGTGACGTAAGAACAATATATATTCGATTTTATTTTAAAAATTATTATTGCTTATCTCTTAATCTAGTGCGTCGATTGAAGTCGGCTATGTGACCTCGTACGTCAACCTCCTCATGACCAAAACACTCGCATATTTCTAAACGAGTGATTATATTTTTCAGTCTCTCGTCACCACCATAATGCCTCATTATGCATAATGCATATTAATGTGCTGGAACATTCATCAAAATTTGATGAAATTTAATGAAATAATTTTTTTAGCTGACAACTTTGTCAGATAATCAGCGACTAATTTTTTATTTAAGTTGCTAGCAACGATGAAAAATTTGGTGAGTAACTTCCATTTTTTAAATATGGAATTAAAAGCGACTCACAAATATGTTAACGCAAGTCAACGTAAATCAATCCACTACAGAGTCTGGGACTAAACTTTAGCTTGACTAGTACATGACTTTTATGTTCGTAACGATATTCATAAACTTCCTCTCCTCGAAAAGAATCGCTAAAAGTTTCTAGTCCCTTCATTAGCCGATAGGTTTTAACAATTTTGGTAATTGGTCGCTTCCTTTACTAGAAGAAATTTTCTTATAAAATTTAGAGAAGTAGGAAACGACAAAAACTTCTTAGTTATGACCAACCCCATATCTAATCTAGCTCCATTTCACCACCATAAAAAATTATCTCGCAAAATATCGGTCCCTTCGTTTTTTATCTTATTAAAACCTTTAATAAAACCTTCAACTCTCATTTTCATTGTTATCCGGAAAATTTTGTCACACTATAAAATTTTTATTGTTACGCTGAATCTCGCGTTTTAAATTTTTCCTTCTATTTTTTTTGTATCTTCTTTCTTGAAAGGATTATCACATAATATTAGTCTACAACTGATAAATAATAATTTTTCCAACAAAAGAAAAAATACAATTTTAATAGAAATTCCTATATCTCGCTTGACCAACAATATTACTTGTTGGATTTTTGTTAGTTTTTCCTTCTTCAGGAGTTGCCTCGTCAGAGAGGAAAAAATCATGGCGAACATAACTCCCTTCGTTTAAAACTTTCCTTACGTTTATCAATAGAACTAATATTTAATTTCTGTATTCTATAAATTTCCATATATAACATGTTATTTTTCTCTATACACAAAAGTTTCAGAAAAATGGAAGATGAATAAATTTTCCTACATTACCATTTCCCAACTCAATTTAACATCCTTTTTTTTGTCGTATCTCTGTCTCTTTAAACATTAATGAATTTTCTAAAAAAGCAATAAATTCAATCGTAAATTTACTTTAAATCCAAGACGCTTCATAAACTTCTTTTTGTTTTTTTGAAAAATAAACTCGATGATAATTGATGTAGTAATTTTTTATTCGTTAGAAACTACAAGATAAATCAATTTTTTTCCCTTATGATTTATTACGAAAAAATTTTCTCTTCTTAGCTGATTAAATTCCTTCCAATATCATTTTATAAAAAAAAGCAGGAGAAGAAACATAAAACGTTCCTTTTCATTTCTATTCGTTCTCGTTTTATCTCACTCCTCTCCGCTGCTGACTTCTGTGCATAGATTATTTTTTAAAAAAATTTAGAGAAAGTTTATGTTTTTTCATTTTTTTCATCTGCGCGCGCAGAATAATTTTATCACGTAGCGTCAGAGAAAGAGGCGATGTCATCGGTACTATCGAAATCCGTTTCATTCGAATCCTATCGTTCCCGAAGCTTCAGCTTCGCAAACAGTACTGTGCTTCTTGTGTGTTTGATTGCCATCTTGTTGCGCTTGAATTTGATACTACTGTGACGTAAGAACAATGGTCAGCTCAAAAAATACTAATAATTCGGACATGATATGTACTCCATCCTTGATTCTTTCAAGTTACGTAGTGACGAAATGCTCGATTTCATATTGTATGTTGCTAGCAACAACGTATAGTCTTCTCATACGAAGACGATTCATGTAGGATTGCAAAGAACGAACGAAGGAATCTTCAAACTTCTTATAAAATTGGGCGGACACAACGCGGACGGAATTTATTTCGATACCGACTACTGGCTGCTGTTTCAAGATCACATGGGACTCATGAATGAGTATTTAAGCAACGATAATAGAGTGAAACCTAACTTTGTCATTATAAAAAATATCACCATCAGCTTTATCATATCTTACAGGACAAAATTAATATTACTGACGTATAAAAAACAAGAGGAAAATTCCAACAGAAATCTTTGAAAAGAAGAGAATGCTCAACTCCATCGATTCAACTCCATCGGTGAAGAAACGAAGACCTTACGTAGCGACAATTGTAATGCAGAAAAACTACCTTCCTCGAACTGCAAAGCATTGTAAAGTGTGTCAATGCGCATTTAAAATTAGAATCTTTATCTGATAATGTTAACAAGTGAGCTCTATATTTAATTCAAGAAATCGAACTGAAACTATCTGCAAGTTTTATTAATCAAATTATAAAATTAACATTGCGAGATATTATGAAGATAAAGCGTAATGTATTAGTACACAAATTAACGACTTAACTTTTCTTGATATGTATTTCAATATAATATTTTTGGAATTAACTTCATTAAGATAACGAAATTTTTCATATTAGGTGTACAACTTTGCTTCCGCCATTTTTTTCCGAAATTCGAGGCTTTATTGTAAAAAACTGGTTATACATTTATGATTCAAAGTATTGTCCATCGCTGGCCACTACTTTCTCCCATC
>Ga0157364_1005142_pt1 | contig 13242 bp, 11 predicted proteins | sample AttsexASBM2_FD_111476 | JGI IMG/M metagenome (GOLD analysis project Ga0157364, IMG submission 111476) | Fungus gardens microbial communities from leaf cutter ant in Ribeirão Preto, State of São Paulo, Brazil - Atta sexdens ASBM2 | ecosystem: Host-associated > Fungi > Mycelium > Unclassified ... | reverse complement strand
TGCAACATACTTCTTTCTATCAGAATACTCTCTTAAACCCTATTTTATTTTATAAAGTTGCAACATATAGACAGTATAGTATATAAGCTAAAGCCAAAGTTGTTCTAGAAAGCTCTGAAACCCCATGTACTTTGATTTTAACTATGGATCTGAGTTGATCTCAAATTTCTTCTGATTCTTGGAATTCATTTTTAATATGTAACTTTATTTTACTTCTAGATACCATCTAGAGAGTAATAGCTAGATAAAATGCAGTAATCAGACATTGAAACAATATCTCTATTGTCAGACTTATAGAGCTTGGACCCAAGTTTCTTTTAATTCTCTTTTTATTTTTTTTTTCTTTTTCTCTCTTTTAGTTTCTACTCTAAGGACTAGAGATAGGTTGTGGCATGACATAACTGTCACATGGTCACAGGTCACATGACACAATCACAATAACAGTCACAAGTTACATAGTAGCAAAGAAAGAATGTAAAAGGTTCTAAGAAGATAACATCATACCATATGTGTAACACATGTTAACCTTAAGGCAAACACATGGTCATTTAGGGTAGGCTAAAGTAGTAGTTGCAGGGACCATGAGGTTTTAGTATATAAGGTAGATAATCCTGTACAGAGTCCTCTATTGAGTTTTCTTGTGTAAATTCTATACAAGATTCCTCTTCTTGACTATCTCTAAGATCTATGTTTACTGCAATTACTAACAAGATAATTGGTCAGACCTCCTTCTACTTGCAGAATTTGCTTATAACAATATGCTTGGTACCACCACTAGTATCTTTTTATATTTTGTAAATAAATACTATTATTTGAACATCAATATGTACTTGGAACATAACATTGCTTCTTTTCATGCCTATAACTTTACTATAAACTTTAATTATCTTCAAATTACTTTGAAAGCAAAGATATCCACTATGTAACAATAGTACCATTGGTTAGCCAATATACATAGACTTCTAGTATTGGACTTTCAACTAAAGTAACAAATATTTGTTAAAGCTTAGTTCTTTTATACTTCATGATCTTCAAAAAAGCTATTAGAAAGATATCTGAGATTCTTCAAAATCATATATCCATACTTGAGTCTGTTATACATAATAATTTTTCTAATCAATCCAAACCCTTCTACTGTCAGACTTAAAGATAGTGGACTTATTTCTTTTTTTATCTTCCTTCTATCATTTAAGTTTCTTTTATTTTTTGATGTTTCTTTACTATTTTCTTATTTTAGACTTAGAAAGGAAGAATAATATGACATTACATATGATTGTTTCAACTATCACAAGTAACATAATGAGATATGATAGCTATTATAAGTCAGTTACATATATTACTATTACAGTCACAATGTCATATGATACATAGAAAGAGGATATTATATATTTGTTAGAAGTAAATCATATACACTAATTTTATCCATAGTAATAACTTAGAAGATAGAATGAAAGAGAAAATAAAATAGCTGTGTAAGGAAAAGAAGTGGATATAATGATCTTGGCTTTAATAGATGACATTGCAGCTAGCCTATTTGTTGTGTAGTTATAATTTCAGATGATGAAGAAGTTTAGTCAGATGGAATATGCATGAGTATAGCATAGTTTGAGTTGATTATTAGACTGAAGAATAATATATTATAACTACATTCTTAAATACAGAAATAACAATCTAATAATAATTACTTTGGATAGTTGGTCACCATAGAAATCGTTATTTAGCTCTCATAGATTGATAATAAATATAAGATCAAGGTCTTTAGTCCTTAGATTGATAGTAGTTAGGCTTGGAGTGTTATTTGCCTCAGAGATGTAGATATTAGAAATATGTAACAACATTATGATATATATATATAACTCATATTTAGGATAGACTAGATGTAAAGTGTATACAGATCATGTACTAGAGATATATGGAGTAAACTTACCTGTACTAAAAACTTTACTGAGTTTTCTTATGTTAACTAGTATAAGGTTTTTTTTTAATACTTAGACTTAAGTTGTAATATTTACTATATGTCATAATAGATAACAAACAGTTAAGAGCAGAAGACAAAAGAAGACAAAAGAAGTAGAAAAGAAATTACAATACAAAAACAAAAAGTTTCTCTAAAAGAATAGAATAACCTTATGCTAAAAATATGAGAGTTCTTCTGAGTCCAGATTAGAAAACTTGAGAACCTTGATACAATGAAAATAAATAGAGAGAAAGATGTCCCATATAATTATGGCAAACTAGGTTACATAACAATACAATGCTGGTAGAGGAGTGATGTAAGAAGAATAGAAACAAGTGGGATGCAGCAGGCATCCAAAGACAATGAGATCCAGTAGTACCTCAGCTCTCTAAATCTTGTACAAGCCATATTTGACAATAACAATTTGTTGTCTAAAACTGAAAGAAGGTGAAAAAAACTTGAGGTGTACCCTATAGTCTCTGAGAGAAGTGTAGTCACACATTGGACTAGAGAAAGACACTCATAAAGAAGTGTTGGTGAGAGCACTGTTAGATAGCAGAATAATAGAGTTGTTCATGAACAAGTGCCTGGCCAAGAAACAAAGCTTTAAGTTGGAAAGATTGACTGGTTTAATAGATAAATACTAGTGGGAGGTCTGTGACCCACAAAGTTGAAGTAAATAGTTACTTCAAGAGACATATTGAGTATGTAAGGATAAATATGAATATCTTATAGCAGACAAGTAGCTGTCAACTTGCTAGTAACCTTGCTACTAATATAGTACTGTAACAAATACAAATGTTATATACTATGAGTCAATATGGTTTAGGTTGCAATTGTATACTGCTAGGTAGGCTGTATATTGAGTAATATATTATCATATAATATACAGAGACATTGAATGTAGCTAGCTATAATATGTAGAAACTTTATAAGTTAATGGCAACAAAGTCAATACCAGAAAAAGCACACATCTGAAGTACTACATCTAGATTTAGTGAACAGAAAAGTGTTGAGTTGACTGTCTATAACCTACATCAGTTCACTCTCTTATCCATTACTATCAGAAACAATAGTACCCTAGACAGCAAGTGTGGAAGCGCTGAACTGAGCTAATGTATTCACTAGGATAAAGTCACGCAACAAGCTTTGGATGCTTCTAGCCACTATACATTTATTTTTCTTAGTAACCCTTTGAGATAATGATAATGCCAACAATGAAATTGTTCATTGATTTTTCGATAGCTGATGTGAGCAAGATAGGTAGTCAAGAATATAACTTACCTTATTATTCTAGCCAAGGCAATGGTTCTAATCACTTAGATTGTGAGTTTTTGGCAGATTGTAATAGCAGTGAATTCTTCAGATTTGTTGCTATAGTCAAACCTAGCTTGCTTCTTAGAGTTTGAGTCTAATACAATCTATTATTAGCCCTTATACAACACTTGTTATTAAATAAGGTCTATTCTCATTTAATTGATGTTAATCTTGGGTTGACTATCATATAGAAAGAATATGAGAAATAAATAATAAAGAACTAGCTTATATATTATATCTTAAGACTTAGAGTTGGAATCAAAAGAGTTAATCTTAGATTGGGTTAATTACAAGAAAACTCAATGGAGTTCCTAGGTACAAAGTATCTATCTTACATACTACCAACTGCTAGTCTGTGCTCTACTACTTTAGCCTACTCTAAATAACCATGCATTATTCTTAAGGTCAACATATGTAAAACATGTTATATAATATCATCATTCTAGAATCTTCTACATCCTTCTATCATAACCATGTAATCATGTGACTATGATATCACACTAAACCATAACCCTAAATAAAAGAGGGAAACAAAATGAAGAGAAAATAAAAAGAAAATAGGAAAAGAAAAAATATAAGATCAAGTCTATCATTCACAATTCTAATATTATACTTATGACCAAGCATACAACAAGAATAATCTCAAAGGCATGAGTTCTGAGTCTATCAGCAGTGCTGGATAGTATAATCTTTCTCATTCAGTAACTTCTGCTTCATACTCTTGGCAGATTTACAGATTATCAAGTAGTTCACATCCAGAGAATTCTTTAGTAGAGAGTCCAAGAAACAACTTGTTAACAATATAATAGCTGAGGGAATGAAATTGTTTGCTAAGGCTGGAGGATCTAGGAATAAAGAAAATATTGTCTTTGGTACTGTATCAACTATTATGAAATTTTTGACAAGCAAAGATAGTAATTTAGGAAAATTAGGTGAACTTGCAAATATGGTGAGTTATTTTTGAGATATAGCTTTTTGACAACATTCTGAAAGTGTTGCAGGTTTCATAGATTGGAAATTATAATACTGAGTTATCCATGAATATGATATATTTGAGAATGGAGATATTTGAATTATTAATTTATGACATGGAGTATGTAGATAGACCATGATAGTGTGACATTACTATATTGAAATAGAAAGAGAAGAATGAAATAAAAGAAAAACAAAATGTACTATGATTTTCTTCCAAAAATCTAAGATGTCAAGTTATTAAATTTCCTATGACTCTTTTAAAATCTATGTAAAGAATATAGTTTCTTGTTACTAATGCTACTAAGCCACATGAATATGTGAGTCTTGAAAGAAATAATCTTACTACCTTTTAGACTAGCAACTACCATATCATTAATATATGCAAAAACTAGGAGAACAATCCTTCCTCCTTCCCTCATAATATATAGGCAATTGCTGGCAAATACATATACAAATCCAAACTTTGTCAACATCTTATACAGCTTCTTCTTCCACTACTGTCTAGCCTACTTCAATCTATACAAGGCCTTCTTCAATTTTCAGAACTAACCTCCAGATCCCAGCTTCTCAACTTTCTCTAGTATCTTCATTAAGATTCCTTATCAAGATCTCCTTGCAGATAGGCAGCAACAATGTTAACTTGGTAGATCTTATAGTCAAGAAAAGCAGTAAAGATGAGATATCTTTGGTAGCAATCTAGGCTTCAAATTGAATCTGATTTTCATATCCATTAAGCTTCTCTCTAAAGACAATTTAGCTCTTTACAGCTTCCTTCCTCTCTAACAACTTATCTATCTATTCAAAAACTTCTAACTTTTACAACTGAGCATACTCTAATCAGATAGCCTGTTCCTACTGTTCAAGATGCAATAAATTTACCAATTTCCAGATCTCTAGGCCTATACCCTCTTTGTCTTATCAGTTCACTAGCCTAGCAATCTGACTTTTATAACTCTAGACTCCAACTTTCTATTTTAAACCTCTTTCAGTATATGAGTCCAGCCTAAGAACCTAAAAATCTACAAGTGGGAAACATTTAGCTTCTACCTAGTCTGTTAGAGTTGAAGATAATAAACTCTATTTATTTTATTTTATTTTCTCATTTTCTTTTTCTTTCTTATTTATTTTTTAAATTTGAACTTAGGGTTAGTGGTTAGTGTGACATCACACCTGACTGTCACAAAATGTCACATGTTACTGTTACATAATTATATATCTATCACAAATAAGATACTCACTGGTTGTGATACTTGAACTTAATGGTGTTTTAGAGGTTCAGTATAAGGATGTGATGATGATAGATGATGGAAAGTATCAATAAGAATAATTGATGTTATTAAGTCTGAGGTCTAGCCCTCAGACACAGAGGTATATATACAAAAGAGTGATGGTCCATGCGCAAGCTATTGCCATCACATGATCAAAACTCGTACTTGATGGGAGCTGTCAGGCTAATTTGAGAAGGTAACTAATTATGTTACTACATTGATATGCTTGTATCTCTACCAATACTTATTGCTTTGAGACGCATCATATACCATTGGAAATGGATTGATGAGCACTTTCCAACACAAGTTCAATCGTGTGAATTCATTCAGCTATTCTTGAGATATTAGCAGACAAAGCTTTTATAGCTACTGATGGCCTGATATCTCAGTCATTTGTTGTCACTTTTGTACATCCCACACATATGCAGATAGCCCTCATTTGTGGCTTTCCAGCGCAACTTAGTTTGTGAAAATCAGTCCACTGGTTGTGGAGATACAAGCTGAATGAAGTTTGTAACAATATTCCACAGATAAATATAGAAGATTTTAATACAATAATATTATACAGTATGTTTATTATATATTGATCTTATAGATAATGTAAGATCTTAAGAATAGGTTAGATAAGATCTTATACAGACTAACTAGCTAATATATATAAGGTTGATATTTTGTACTAGAAATTCTATTAAGTTCTCTTATGTAAACCTTATATAAGGTTTTTCTTTGACTTATTACTGAGTTTTGAATCATAATACAATCCATAGTTTATAAGAAATCATTTTCTTTAATTCAGAGATAAGAGTAAGACTTTGTATATACACTGTATATATGAATACTTCCTTTTATTATCTGAAATCAACACTAGTAGTGTATAATATATATGAGACAATCTTGAAGAAAATGACAACTGCTTTCTTGGCAATTTTATTTTGCTCTGGAGTATATAGGTTTATTATTTCATATATAATCTCACTACAGTATTGAAAAATTCCAAACAATTATTGCTTCAAAAGTGCTGAACTTTAAAACCTGACTGTTATTTCAGAATAGAGATAATATCCCTTATAGCTATACTATTCTTTATCTTGTCTTTTAATAACTACTTCATTAAATAGTGATAGCTTATCCCAACTACAATAAGCACATACAACATTGTATATTGATACAAACATAATGCTAGCAAAATTTATAATAACTAGTTTTATTTTGGAATACTGACTTTAGCTTGCCTTAGGCAAGAGAAGCCAGTGAGACTTTTTATTTGTATACTTGATATAAGTAGTTGAATTCCTGCAATGTAATAGTATTCAATACCTTAACTATCTGACTATTAGAATTGTGAATAATAGACTTTATTTTATTTTTCTTTGAACTTAAAGTTAGAGTTTAATGAAATGTCACAATTGTCACATATCATCAAGTCACACAAGTCACAGTCACACAATCATGTGATATAATAGAAGAACATAAAAGATTCTAGAGAATAATATCATCTTATATATCAATATTATGTGATATATGTGCTTTTTAGAATAGGCTAGGTTTAGTATAGCATAGACCAACAGTCCAACATATATAAGGTAGATATATTGTACTTAGGAACTCTATTGAGTTCTCTTATGTTAACCCAATATAAGATTTAATACTAAGTCTTGAGTTGTAACACCAATCTTATCTTATCAACTCAATAACCTGCAAACTCAAATATCTTATTCATTGATATCACAGCTATAAGAAGGACTGTTTTTTGTCTTTAAAATTGCTACCAAAGCCTACAGAATTTAAAATACTAGACTAAACACTACTGATAAAGCTCACAGTGCTTGTTTTTTTAATTTTACTAACAGAGATCAAGCTATTACTAGAGTGCAATATAGCACCAGCTTTTAACTGTGTGCTGAAAAATTCAAAGAAAATTGTATCAGTATCAGGAACTTGTAGAAGAGATAAAAACAAGAATATAACAAAAGATTAGAATATATAAGAGTCCTGAAAGAGTATTTGTGAATACAAAAAGATATTGTTAGAAAGAATATCAAAAATAATAGGCAAAAAACATCTGCTCACAAATATACTCTCTTGCTAACATACTTCTAAATAGTAAACCTTATAAGCTTCTTTAAAAAATTTAGTAGATAGATTGCATAGCTCCTTAAGAGCCTGCAACAGTACTATATAATATATCATCACTCAAATTAAATCTTACAATTGATAATACCAACTGATACTTATCTTACTAGAACTTTTCAAACCTTGCCTAAAAGTGATAGCTTAGTATTAATGATACATACTCAAAAAATAGTGATTAAAATACTTATGAGTAGAGGTTATTAGATAGGAGTTTTCTATTTTTTTCTTCTTTACTTGTAACTTATATATTAGTTTAAAAATACAAAGAATGAAAACTGAACAAATAACAAAAACAAGTCTGGTGTTTCAAAAGTACATAGTTCTCTCTTGATTAATGGCCTAATACTAGTCTAATGACTTTCTTTTTATTTCTAGCATTTTTACTGGCTATTTCTACTCATATGCTTCTTTTCAGCTTATTCTATTTCTGATCACTGGTTTTTCTGCCTTAACTTATATCCCAGATGTCTGTTCAAGTTTTAACTATTATGAGCACTTTTTCTTTATAGCTAGTCCTTTATAAGCCCTATGATATTCTCTGTCCTTAAAGATCTCATACATAAGATTTAGTTTGTCTAATAGCTACCACACTATCTCTTAAGTAGATAACAACTTAAGAAAACCTGAGATGTTACTTAGAAGTACAAAGTATTTCTTGCTAATATTTTTAAAAAGACTTTAAGTGCTTAAAAAAGCTGTAAGAGTATGTTATTTCACAGAAAAGTGTTTTCTGGTATAACACTGCCACCTTTAACTGCTGTCCTCTGAGCTTTTATTTATTATCAATAGTAGCCCCTTCTTTTCTTTTAAGCTAATATTCTAGATACTTTTATTAGGAATATTTCTAATCATGTTGTTTTTATTATTCCTTCTTAAATAAACTGATCTAAGAAATTAAAATACAGCTCTTAGCTATATAGGATATTTTTCATCTTCAGAAATCTTACTCTGTTTTCTCAGATTCTTCCAGAGATAAGTAGTATATTTACTAGTACTATATCAATCAATACTTGAGTTCTCCTAGAAATTGTGAAAGTCTGTAAAACCCTATAGACTCTGTTAGTCACTCTAATAGCAGAATGAAGTCTTTTTCTAGAGATCTCAGAGCATCACAAGTCTGGTCATGTTACAAACTTCATTCAGCTCATATCTCTACAACTAGTAAACTGATTCTCACAAACCAAGTTATACTAAAAAGCTCTAAATAAGAGCTATTTTCACATATGTAGAATATACAAAAGTAACAACAGATTACTGAGATATCAGGCCATCAGTAACTATAAGTTTCATTGGCTATTATCTCAAAAACAACTGAATATAGAGATCAGTATTTATCAAGATACAAGCATATCAATATAGTGACATAATTAGTTATCTTCTAAAATTAGCCTAACATCTGCTATGACAAATAAAGCCCCACTAGATATGAGTTTTGATTATATGATAAAAACAGTTTGCATATAAACTATTACTATTTTGTAAATATTTAAGAATTAAACCTCAGACTTAACAACATTAATTATTATTCATTATTTATCCCTTATTATTATTGATAACTGTATTGATATTTATTATTATCATTATTATTATTAAACTTCTGAATCACTTTTGAACCTCTAAGTGTATATCTAAGTGTCACAAACTTTATTCAGCTTGTATTTCCACAATCAGTAGACCAATTTTCATGAACTAAGTTGTGCTGGAAGGCCCTGAATGAGGGCTATCTGCACATATATAGGATGTACAAAAGCAACAACAAACAACTGAGATATCAGGTCATCAGTAACTGTAAAATCTTTATTTGCTAATATCTCATGAACAACTAAACAGATTTACACAATCAAACTTGCATTAGAAAGTGCTCATCAAACCATTGCCAATAATATATGGTATATTACATAGCAATGAGTATTTATAAAGATACAAGTATATCAATATAGTGACATAATTAGTTACCTTTTAAAATTAGCCTAACAGCTGCTATGACAGATGACAGCTCCTATTAGATATGAGTTTTGATCATGTAATGGAAACAGCTTGCACACAGACCATCACTCTTTTGCATATATACTTTTGTGTCTAAGAATTAGACCTCAGACTTAACAATATCAATTATTTTTATTGATACTACTCATTACCTATTATTATATCCTTATACTAAATCTCTGAAACATCATTAAGTTCAAGTATCACAACCAGTGAGTAGCTCATTTGTGATATAAAGTCTCAGTCTGTACTATTTTACTGTATACTCAAAGTGTAACTAGAATTTTAAAGAAGGTTTTCTTGTTGCACACTATATCTGTTAGATATGTGAAGCTTAAACTCTAGTTTTTTCATTTAATTTCTTTTTCATTTTCTTTATTTTTGGATCTAGGGTTAGGGTTAAAGTGACATCACAGTCACAATGTCACACATCAGTCACATTAGATGAAATGGTCACAGTAATGGTTATACAATCATGTAGTTACATGAAATAAGATAGAAAGTTTGAAAACAATGATATCATACAATATGTACAACATATATTAATCTTATGGCTGATATATAGTCTTTAGAGCAGACTAGAAATAGCTGAGCACAGATCATTACTAGTTAGTATACAAAAGTAGATATATTATACTAAGAACTCTATTAAGTTCTCTTGTGTTAACCCAATACAAGGTTTATTTGCTTGTTCTACTTTAGGAACTTGAGTTTGTAACATTAGAACTTAATTTCCTTTTTCAAGACTGCTCATTACAAGATCTTCTCTCACTGTACTCTCTCATCATCCTCAACTAAAGGACAATACTATCTTTTAGTCAAGAAGAATTGCTAGACCCTAGGTATAAAAGGTATATTAGTTAGGCAGGAGAAGCCTAGCCATTTGTGTATACCAAAGTCTACTGGTGCATTTCAGATGTATTACCTTATATAGACATGTTAGTATAGTTTTTCATATAAAAGCCTCATACTACAGTGCTCTCTTGTAGCCTGTTTGTACAGAGAAATAGTGAGATCTCTTATGAGTTCTATCTAGTGTAGGCATTCCCTTTTTAGGGATAGTAGACAGGAATTTATTAGAGCAGTAGTCAGTAGTTAGGTAGTCAGTAGACAGGGTGAGATAGACAGAAGAGTACCACTAGCCCTTACAAAGGAAAAACATTGAGCTTAGAATACAAATCAGGAAGTGAATCCAATACAGGATTTATGCTCTCTAAATAGCAGTCACTACTACCCATCCCACTACCTCTATCCCTCTCACTACCATACACTATGAGCTAATACAGCCTAACTAATTTTGAGCTTTTAGCTCAACAACAACAGGAGTAGCTTGCAACACTGCAAGTATAGCTCCAAGCATTATAAAAGAGAATAGGAGAAGGAGCAGTAGTAACAATGATGTCAAGTTCACAAACAGTAGACTTAGGTTTTCTTTATTTTATTTTTCATTTTCATTTTCATTTTCATTTTGTTTTATTTTTCTATTTTTCTATTTTTAGAACAGCTAGAGTTAGGATCAGAAGTAATTGGTCACACTATCACATCAGTCACAATCTAATAGTGTAGTCATAACATTGGTTATAAGACTTGGGAGAACAAAGTAGAAGGTTCTAGAACAAATGACATCATACAACATGAGTACCACATGTTGACCTCATGTAATACACATGGTCATTTAGGGTAGGGTGCACAGTAGTGAGCACAGACCATCAGTAGTAGTATAAAAGGTAGACTAGTTTGTAAAGGGATCTCTATTGAGTTTTCTTGTGTTACTCAATACAAGAGTTGTTCTATTGTCCAACCCTAAGGACCTTAGTTCATAACAAATGAGTATAGAAGTGGCAAGGCCACAAGTATTTGATGGGACCTCATCAAAGGTCTCAGATTTCATAATAGTATGCAAACTATATATTAGAATAAAGATAAGGAAAGTGGTAGTAAAGAAGTAAATTTAGTAGGTCCTCTCATATGTACAGAGAAGATTAATAGATATATGGAAGAAGAATATACTGGAAGATTTGGAAGAAGAACTATTGGAATATAAGATAGTGGGAGAATTTTTAGCAGATATAAGAAAGAAATTTAGAGGAGGAGATAAAGAATCAGTGAAAGTAGCAGAATTGAGAAGGTTGGAGCAGAGAAGTAGAATAATAGAAGAGTTTGTACAAGAGTTTAAGAGAGTAGCAAGAGGAAGTAGATATGAGAGAAGATAGCTGGTAGAGGAGTTTAAAAGGGAAATCAATGTAACTATATGCTAAAGACTCATAGAGTTAGAATGGCAACCAGGATTAATTGAGTAATAGTATGATAGAGCAATTTCACTGGATAGAAATTGGAGAGAGAGTAGAAGAGAGAAAAAGAAACTGAAGAGACAAAGAGATAATGGAATACCAGCTTCAAGGTTGAACAACATAGAGGCACCTAGGCAATAAATGCCATGGCCTTAAGTTTGGCCAAGGAGACAAGAGGTTCCTCAACAGTAGATACTGGTAGGGTCTGCTCCAATAGAGGGAGTAGAAAAAACAAATGTGACAATGATGTGCTCCAATCAGAGGGCATGGTTTGCTCAATCCAACTTATATGCCATAGATATGGACCAGAAGAATAAGAATTGTTATAATTGTGGAGAATTTAGACATTTGGCTAAAAATTATAGGAATAGAGGAATAAGAAACAAAATTGGGGAGGGAAGAAGACTAGAATATGGAAATAATAGACAGAGACTAAGGACTGAAGGGGAAAATGGACAAAATAATAATTTAAATGGAGATAGAAATCTAATAGTTCTCAATTAGGTCTCAGTAGTAGTAATAGGTTTGCAATGCTTACAAGAGTAACAGATAATATATCTTGCTATAACCTAGACAATGGGAACATGCTAAGAGAAGTTACTACAATGATAGAACTGAAAAGAATTGATACTTAAGAAGAAGTAATGGTAGAAGCATTGTTGAATAGTAGGGCTACAGGACTAGTGATGAGTTCAGAGTTTGCAAGAAAGCAGGAGTTTAAGTTAAAGAAAATTAAAAATCTAATATATGTAAGAAATGTGAATAGAAAATACAACAAGAAAAGACTAATAGAAAATACTAAAGGTTAATATTTATTATCAGGGACATAGAGAAAGGATGGAGATAGATGTGATAGGAGAGTAAAAGTAGAATATAATCTCAGGAATGCTGTGGCTTGCTTGCCATAATCTTGAGATTGACTAGAGAATGGGAAAAGTAAAGATAACAAGATGTCCAGAAGAATGTGGGAAACAGTGGAGGCTAAAGCAGGGAAAGTCAGGGTAGTAAAAACAGAAGAAAGAAGAAAGAAAAGAAGAAGCAGGAAAGAAACAAGAAAAAAGAAAGGAAAAACAGAAAAAGGAAAAGAAAAAACCAAAGTATATTAATTGATAAAGTACAAGTGATGTTCATCTCTAGAAAGTTCTTAAAGAACAGAATGAAAGCTTCTGAGAATGATAACTATTCTAAATATTACTGTTATAGCGCAAGGATGTGGACAGACTTTAGGGTTAGGGTTAGTGGACAAGAATAGGACCTTAGATAATTATTAGTCTACAACGGACATAGGGTTAGAGATAGGCACGTGACCTGGAAG
>Ga0157364_1005141_pt1 | contig 13242 bp, 11 predicted proteins | sample AttsexASBM2_FD_111476 | JGI IMG/M metagenome (GOLD analysis project Ga0157364, IMG submission 111476) | Fungus gardens microbial communities from leaf cutter ant in Ribeirão Preto, State of São Paulo, Brazil - Atta sexdens ASBM2 | ecosystem: Host-associated > Fungi > Mycelium > Unclassified ... | reverse complement strand
GTGAACGATTCCCTTCCAGTCCCACCACACACACAACATCATCTTCTTCCTCGTCAATCCAGGTTTTGCGATTGCTTGCGCCTTCTCTCCTTTCTTTATCCACGATCTTTTTCTAGTTGGATTATCGTAGGTGATCCATTTTTCATCACCAGTTATCATTCTCTTCAGAAATGGCTCAATTTCATTCCGTTTCAGTAGCGTACACAAATGTTAATTCGGTCCATCATGTTCCTAACACTCAACTCGTAAGGAACCCAAACATCGAGCTTTTTTGTGTATCCAGCTTTGTGTAAATGATTTAAAACTGTTTTGTAGTCGATGCCTAGTTCCCTGGCAATCTCCACAGTGCTCACATGCTTATCATATTCGATTTTTACCATGATTTGATCGGACTTTTTTTCAGTGATTGGATCAGAGCGAGGTTCATCTTTCACATCGAAATTTCCAGCACGAAAGCGAGCGAACCATTCCCGTGCTGCTGATTTTGATAGAGTATCTTCACCGTAAATAGCGCAAATTTTTTCAACAAGCCTGTGCAGCATTCTTGCCTTTATCGTAGTGATACTGCAAAATGTAGCGAATTTTTTCTTTTATTTCCATTTTCAAAATAAAATAATTTTTGATCCACTTCACCAATTTCAATTTTTTTCGGTTTAAAACAAAGATTAAAATGTCACTTTTTAAACGCACGTATTGCCGATACGATTAGTAGTTGCCGACTGTTGAGCATTTAATGCCATCTAGCGGGAAAAACGCCACGAATTTTTTCCCATCCCAATATCTTAAGTCTAATGCGGCCCTCTGATTGGCTCGTGAGTTAAGACATGATCTCAAAACTGAACTTAACAGTCTTTAATATAGGAATTTATTATGGGTACTGTCAACGAGATGCTGCAAATGCTTCGAAGCGTTTTTTAACTGGTCAGTTTGTAAAATTCTTTCTTCTAATTAATCCATTAAATGCTTCAAAGCATTTGTAAGCGAGACTTTGACCACAGCCTATGAATACCGGTCATAGACTATAGATTTTCAGCTTGGCAATAAATTTTGAAACACAGCCCATGTGCACTAACTTTGAGGCAAGTATTTGATTGATTGGTTCTAATTTAGTTTTGATTGGTCAAGAGACTCAAACACAGATGCACTCTTCAATCTAGTGTAATACAAGCATAAGGCTAGTGTTTCATGAACAGAAATTTATAACGGAATGGAACATCGAGATCAATTATAATCGTAGAAAAGAAAGCAAAATAATGACTGCAGAGTTGATTAGTAGCGCTGTTTCGTTCCACTGTAAATTTCTGATCCATGGAAGCTTATAGGGCCTGTACACAATAGAACAAATATTAGAAACAGGAATATGTATTAAGATTTCAATCTATCAGATACCAGTTACATCGGAATACGGGATTTCTAATAAGTTAAAATATAATATTAATAGCCGTGTTTCAAAATTGACTGCCAGTACTAAAAATCTATAGTACACGGAAAGGCTTAAATACAATAGCAACATAGGGAATAGGGAATAATAAGCTGTCCAATCAGAGCTCTGGAATATAAATCGAATTTACACCAGAGTTCTGATTGGACAGCTTACTATTGTGTTTAAGCATTAACATAAATTGTAGAATTTTCTGGCAATAAATTTGAAACACGGTCATTTATTCCTATTCCTAATATTTCCTCCATTGTACGTGGGATCTAAAATACACAATGAGTATTAATTTGTTGCGTCGCATGCTCCAACATGTTTCAATATGTTCCATCATAGCTCCTACTCACTCCAATGCGGTCATTAGAGTGAGAACTATGGCAAACAAAACTGGAAATGGAATGGAAGTCGTTTACACACAACTGGTTTACAACAGATTCAGAAATTTCAGAGTGCCAGAGAGAAGCAAAAAAAAACAGAAAATATCGTTTTATCACGTTGGAGAGAAGCTTGAAAAAAAAGAAACTAATGTATAAAACGGAAAGAAATACAATCTTCCTCCGACTTTGTTAAATGGATAGTTAACGAGAAATTTTATTCTTTATTCTCACAAACATGATGTAATTATTTCTTCTTATAGAAAAAAAATAAAGATACCGATATGTCTACTCTGTTGACAGAAAATAACTTCGAATGTCGGTTAGTTTTATCTGTTTTATGTTTGCAATAAAATGAAGTAAATAACAGAAATGGTTATGAAAGAGAACTTTGCTTAAAAAATTGTTATATTCTCTTATATAATACATTTAAATATGTCGAAAAAGAAATGCTTTAATAATGATTTGATATTTTATTTAGGGTGAGTTCTGTGCTAAATAAGAACGTTCAATCTTATGGAAAAATGTATATGTTTGATAATTGCAGTGAAACATGTTGGAATTCTGATGCAGTAAGTAATCAAATTTTATTATGAATCGTTCTTCAAATGTTTGACTATATATTTTACTATGACAAACATAATCTAATATATAATATGTATAATAGGGAAGTCCACAGTGGATTCTTATTAAGTTTGAAGAAGAATGCAGTCTCTCCAGTTTTGAGGTGGAATTCCAAGGTGGATTTGCTGGAAAAAATTGTCATATAGAGGCTGGTAATGATAAAAAGGAGTTAATAATTGTTGAATCTTTTTCTCCCGAAGATAAGAACAAGCTACAGCGATTTAATTTAAAAAATCAGGTCAGAGCCAAAGTTTTTAAATTTGTATTTAATGAAAGCACTGATTTCTTTGGCAGAATCATTATATACAATTTATCATTGTACTCGTGACATCCATTTTAATGTCTTAATTATAATTCTGTACATTACAAAACAAGTGTTTATATAAATACAATCTTTGTAAAACAATATTTATTTTAATAAAATTTATATTATAATTTATTATTGTTTGTAAATTATAACTTTTTGTAAATGTATATCTAATTCGTTCAATCATACAAAGATTTGTTGGACTACACAAAGATGCATTTGCAACACATTTTTTTAAATTAAAATAATTTATTTTACATAAAATGATTTATTCTACTTAAAATAGTTTATATTATATTACATAAAATGATTTATTCTATTCGTAACGTAATTAAGTACAATATTAATATTATGAATTCTAGATTTTAAATGCTTGATAAAAATGATTATTTCAACGTTAAGAGAAACTTAGACGATTTTTTTTCATTGAGCCTCGCTTTGGATTGGTTTAGCACTAGGGGGTCGAACTGAAAAAAAAAAAAAAACAAATATTTGTGATACTATTTGCTTCCATCTACTATTCTTATATTTTATTAGTCTTACTTGCGCAGGATAGAGGTTGAAATTTTATATCGTCAACAGCGAAGCCTCCGTTACTGGCGCTTCCCTCAAGAATAAGTCGATATGGAGTTCGCGCTTCAATTGCCACTTGTGCTGCCATCCATACTGGTCGTGGATTATTTAATCCTTTGGCTGTCAATGACCATAACTACAATAATGAAATTAAAGATTTAGAAAAAAATGAATCAAAATAAACCACATCTTTGTTCCAAAAAATGCTCGTTCATGTATTTAATATTAAAATGAAAATTAAAATTTGTTTTATACCAGCTCAAAAGAACATACAATAAGTGATATTTTAAATATCATATTAAATATTATATTTTATATGTAACATTCATACCGGTTGCTCCTGTTCGCCTTCACTCTCTCCCTCTGTCTCTTCGGTAGGCATTTTGATTACTCGTAGAGTGGTGGACTCTTCCACGCCAAAGGCGGCGAACCAAAAAGTGAAACATACAAACTCTTCATCAGGTGAAGCATTAATGATAGGCGATTGTAATTGAACCTTTATTGATTCCTTGTTTGTTGTAAAGATGTCAAAGAATACAAAATCGCCAGGCGCACCAAAAGTTCTGTCCAATAATTGAGCCGGTCGATGAGTCTGAAATGCACGCTGCCACATTACAGCACGGTCGTTATCGGAAATAGTTATGTTCTCCCATCCGCATAAATCCTTCTCAAAGCTACAATCTTCTGGGCGAACGACTGCACTCGTTGGTTTCACTGTATGTAAATGTAAAACATAAATTTAATGTATAAAATTAGGTAAGAGAAAATAGTACTATACTCCAAAAGGAATAAATATTTATTTATTTCAGAAGAAAAAAATGAGAAAAAGGGGAAAATATTTACCACTGCAATTTCCGGTGTAAAAGGAGATATCATCAATTCCTATGCTACCAGTAGCTCTGTTCGGACCCCAAGTGCCCTCAAATACGATATTAAAGTCTGTGTTTTGATTGATGTTAGCTTGAGCATAGTTCCATGTGGGACCTTGATTATTGTACAATTGCCATATAGGTTTAGCTTTCGAACTATCACCCTCTGCTTGCATGTATAATCGCAAAACTCCTATAAAATTAAAAACGCTCAGTAAATGTATCAGTAAATTGCATTCATTTTAAAAGGAATCAGACTAACAACAATCAATTCTATTGAACTGAATTTTTAGATTCTCTATTTTTTTTTAAGATAATATCATTTGGTATCAATTAAAATTAAGAAATCTTGTAATAAAATCATTAAATAAAGAAACATGAAATTTAAATCATAAAAAAATTACAAAATTAATTATTCATTTCAAAGATAAAATATTCGATCAAACTATAATAATAATTTTTTTTTAAACTTTACCTAAACTAGGTCCTGTGGAATCAATGAAGGGCTCGAACATAAAGTACCAAAATGTAATGCAGAGCGGTTCTTCGGAAGCCTTCATCTGTCGACTGACTAGCTGAGCAGTACCACCTCCAGATGATCGCGGACTACCTCGAAGACGTCCAAGGCCCAAAAAATATTCGTTGCGTCGATTAACTGTGTGTCCACTACTGTACGGTTTCCTTTGATTCCTCGGGCCTAACACTTGAGTAGATACCCTTTCCCATTCGACACGATCTGGATCTCGCGAGTTGATCCATTCACATTCATCAATCTCAAAGGTGCAATCCCGCGATATCGGAGCAGCCACTTGAGGTGAAACTATCAAATCAATACAAAGGGATTAGAAATTGATTTATGAAGTCAAATACTGATCGATATAATAAAACAGGAGATGAAGTATTAGTTTAATGTGAAAATACGATACATACTATTTACTCTTTCAAAGCATCCCAGATTCGATTCCGAGATTTATCTCATATGTCAGTCAGCAAACTTAAATCTATTCTGTATGTCATAGTATTAGCTTTCTTATTCTCTTCCTTATAATGCGATAAGAAAACAATTTCAAGCAGAAAATTTGAGTCAGTATATGGGATAGATTTCAGAATCGAATCCAAAATGCTTCGAGAAATTAAATACAAATCAGTCATTTTAATAATTTTAATATTAAGCTAACACTTTTAAAACAGGCTCAGATCTTAAGATGTGTTTGGAGAGAAATATGATGAGACACCTTATATACAATATCGTTCAATTTGGAAACACTTGTGATTTTCTTGCTTTTTACATACATTAAGGTATCTTGGTGAAAATAATCGTAGAGAAATTTTTGCATTTTAAAAAGAAAAATAGAGGTTTTTTTAAAGTAACAAATTTTGTCTATACGAAATTTAGTTCCTGAATTACATTAAAATTTCCGGTGAGGTCCGCATTCTTCGCGGCTCTGTTGGGCTATAAACTGGGCGTGTCTCCAGGCGGAGAACGTCCGGAGGAAGTATCAGTTTCCTGTGAAATCCTGCATGAGACTAAGAGTTCCTTCGAACAGTAGCTATAAACGGTCCCTCAGATATAAAATCTTGTCAAGGGGAGCTATCGAGATGAAAGCTGCATGGTATTGAGGGAGTGTCGTTATCAATGGCTCTAGGGAAAAATCGGGCGAAATCCCAGAGTATTTAGCCTTACCCTCGCATATAGGACTCTGCGTGAGCAGCGTGAGTGGATCGTTTAGTTCCTTAGATACTCATGAGATCAAAATGGATCTTAGTTGAACATTAAATGAAGTTAGCATGGAAGTCGAGAACTCGAACAGCGGGACCTTGGAGACTGAAGCTGGAACGGACTGAGATTACGGCCGAAGAAGCTCATTTGGGCCTTAGAGGCACGGCGGTCTTTGAGTTAGGACCAGCTGTCACTGAGGACTGTCGTTTGTCCTTAAGAAGAATTGCAATGGGGCGGAAAAAAGTCAGACGGGAGCGAGAGAGAGAAAAGAAGCTTTTACCTGTTCTATGGATTCTCCTCGCATACCAATTAGGTTGCCTGAGGAATACATCGATGATAAACGTCAGAAGGGCTCCAATGAAATCCTTCCTTCAATAGAAAGACTTATTGTTAATAAGAGGAGCAATAGGGCCCAATGGGGCCTATGCGGATACCAATTTAAAGTTATTATTTTATTAAAGTTTTATTTTTTCTTCTTTAAAATGCATTTTTAAAAATTTCAACATTTTTTTTTATCGAGATATTTAAGTTTTTGGAAAAAACAAGAAAAAACCCTTGTGTTCCCGAATTTATAAACGATATTATATTTTCAACTTATTAGCAAGAGATTCTCAATTAACGTTTATAAGGACAATTTACGCGAGCAAATATTGAAAATCTAATTTCTTGTTTTAATGTAAATTTTAAATAACACTTAAGAACTTACCAGGGCAAGCACCTGGCCCATATGAAATATCATCGATTGCGATGTCCCCCATGCCAGTAATTCCTACTGATGCTTCGAAAACTAGTTGATAATCATCGAGGGAGCTGATTGTAACTTGTGACATGAACCAAGCATTGCCCGCGTTTCCGGACAGACCCCAAATCTCTTGTAGCTGTGTATCTGAACTGCGAAAATGACGTAGAAATAACTTTAGGTAACCGATTCCAGTTCCAAACATGTGGAACCAGAAATGCATGCACATTGGTGCATCCAGCATTGTTGCCGGGAAGCTCGAACTTATGAGTTTCGCCATGTCACCAGGTCTTCGTGGGAATCCGGAATCGATAAAAGCGTAACCACCGGCTGTGGCACGGTCGCTGGAACTATCCATCGCTGGACCGGTCGTGGGATTTGCGCTTCCGCGACTCTAAAAATATACATTCTCAAACTATCAACATATAAGCGCAGAATAATAAAGTTACATAAAACTTGGTAGCGCACTCACTATAGTCCAATCGAAATCATCTTCCGCATCATTATTCCAGTCACAGAAGCCAGCGGCAAAGTTGCAGAATCCAACGCACGACGTACCAGGCTGCAGATCTATGTCATCGATAGCGATATATCCGCGATACAGACGCGACGGATCCGTGGAGTCTACTGGCACGCCTTCAATAACTATCTAATTGGCAAAATTTTTATTATTTTCTAGAGACACTGATAATATTATGAAACACGAAGCATTGAAAATATGAGCAATATATAGAAAACTATAATTTAGAAGAAAAGTTTGGTATATTCTAACATTATATATGATGAGTTGTGACTTTGACAAACAAATAAAATAATAATATATTTGTAAATAAATTTGAAAATCTCTGTAATATTAATTTTTTCGTCGAACAATTTATATCTTCAACTTATATCTATTGAACAATCACTATGCTATTTGAATAAACTACAAAAGCAGTTTGGAAAACATAATTTTTCCAGTATCAATAATTTTAACATAAAGATAATTTTTATTTTCTACTAATTATAGACCTTCGTGTTTATTAATTAAATTTTGACTGAATCAAGTTACAATAATGTACCGAGTGTAATAAAGGGTAAGTATAAAGTATTTGAGCCTGCTGCCATGCTCCGAGCGTGTAATATTGCGCGTGCCACATTACGCGCTCGTCTACGATTTCTGGCAGATTTGCCGGTTCGCAAGATACTGTGATATTTTCTACAGGCAATTCCTCTGTCACATCTGGTTGTTCCTTTTTAAATGAGAACACGTCCGTTCCAACATGAAGCAATACTCGTAGTCCTGCGATACTGAGACCATCCATAGTGTATTTGAACATAAAACAAATGCCGGATACCCCGGTGCTGCCCAATTGCGGACTGTGTAAAAGACCTCCGGAACTCTTGAACTTCACATCCTTTGAAGGTATCTGTGATGTCTCCAGAAAGGCATATCTAATGCATTAATCTATGTTCAAGATTATCAGTAAAACATTAAATGATAAATATAACATAGCAAAATTCATAAAAACATATGTGGCATGGTATACGTATAGTAGAAGAATTATATCCTATATAAGGATATGTATAAGGATATATAATTTCTTTACAACACAAAAGAAGAAATCCATGTCCAATTTTTCTAACAGTTATAATCTAATATAATTGCAGTTAAAGACCAAGAATCTTAATTTAATACTGAAGAAAATATAATTCTTATTATATATTTCTATTATATTAATTAAATGGCAAATATCTTCAGGAACTTTTTTACCCTCCTTCCATTGAGCCGCTAGCGTCGGCCGATGGTCCACCCAACCAGTTGGTGCCCATTCCAGTTCCTGAAGTCCAATCCAAAGCACCATTGCCATTTTGCCATTCGCAAAGTGGCATTGACGGTGATGGCCCGAAATCACAGAAGACTTCCTCGACAGTGACCGTCGGAGGTGGTGCGGTAATCGTAGGAAATCTTACAAACGTAAAATTGCGAACAGCATATTAAATTAATTGAGTTCATGATTAACATTGTAATATCTTTATATTGTAATCGTATAAAATTTTATTAAATTTATCGAGTCATATTTAAAGTAAAAATTTAATTAAAATTAATTGAAAAAGTCTAATTCTGTTGTACATTCGTATCCCCCAGATTCGTGAAAAGCATCCTCTTTTTTTTATTGCTTATTACTCAACAGTCGATGCTGAATACAATTGATATCTCAATATATTCAATATAAATATTTCTAAAGAATGATACTAAAAAATGTTGATCTTCTAGAAAAAGATCTTCTTTTTTAAAAGGGAAAGAAACCTTTGTGTTGAAGGATCTCTTTGCGCCAACGTTGTGGGTTGTGGAGATCTAGGCGGCAAAGACCTTTCTGTAGTGAAAGGTGCGGTACTGCGAGTCGGTAGGATATCCGGCTTGCCTGGCCACTGCCTAGGTTCGATGTGCTCTACTTCGTCTAGCGGTTCGCGATCGCGATCGACAGAATTGATGGGAGATTGCCCTGAGTCGATCAAATCGACAGATTCTGGTCCATCAATTGAAACGCCGTTACTCGCAGTATTTCTTGTCCAAATAGGACTAGTAGAGTTAGCATCCACAAGATCTATTTGTTCCCCGTGCATCGTCTTCAAGGTAGCTGGAGGATACCAAGTCATACTCCACGAAGGATATAACCAGCAGCTTAATAATAAGATCCACCACATCTTTGGATTACGTTTCTTGAATTTATGTTGTCTGCAAAAGACGAATGAATTAAAATTAAATTCAATTTGTGAAAATTTTACTACGAAATTTTAACTTTCTCGCAATCCAAAATGATCCTATAAATAATCTTCTATTCTATTAAAATAGAGATTAAAATCTTTTTAGATTGTAAATGATTTAATGAATACTAATTATAAATATATAAAATATATAAATGTTAATAACTAAAAAAAGATTGAAATTAAAAAATTTGATCCTTAATTAAAACATTAAAATTCTTAAACATGTTTTTACTTTCTTAACATTAAAAGAAGTAGATACAGAGTGTCTTGTTAACAATCTTGTCAACAACATCTTATTAACCATTGCGAAAATTGCAAAATAGTAGAGAACTTTTTGACTCAGTTTAGTCCGCTCTACCAGCACACGAAATATTTGACGATCATTCTGAGACACCCTGTATATCTTATAACTAACAATTAACAAAGTAAAGTCTAATATGCGCAGAACAGAAAAGGATAAAGAGAAAAAATCATAGATTTATTTAATTTCAGAATGAATTCTTTATGATATTTCTTTTTAATTCACTTATTTTGGATAGGACTTATACTTCAACGCACGTGTCATGTATCGTCCATTACTCGATGATCAGGATCCTCCAGATATAATGATCTGAACATGGAGTTTGTTTGATAGAATTTTATCTCATTAAAAAACATGTAATGACGAATTACGAAATCGTAAGTTCTTTCAATTGAACTTTTTGTTTGATTCGTCAAAAGAAGAATCTTTTTTTTCTCCACATTGGAGAAGAAAAAGAGATAAGATAGATAGAACTGTTTGACAGAACCCAAAAATAAACGCCAAATAAAAATAAATCCTCAATTCACAAAATTCTAAAAACTCAAATACACTTTCAAACAATAAATACACATATAAAAATAAACTACTTATTACAGATTTTCAGTTTGCTCTTGCACTAAATATTTTTTTCCTTCAAGACGATTCTTTCAATTCTCTCACATTATATCAAATAATATCAATGATCACGAAAAAGAGTTTGGAATGACAATAAAAAACCTGAGTGATATCTGTACTAACGAGATGTGAACTGTACAGTTTTTCAGTACCGTCACATGGGTATATAATGAAGCAATCTATATACAATTCCGGTCTTAGCTTCCGGTTGTTACGCATCCCGTATTCGGGGGAGCCCGATAGCAATTCGTCGAACAATGAAATTCCATCGAGGCAGAATGCCGTAATAATAAGATAAAAATCTGATCGTTTCCATTGGCAGTAAATCGATTCTACATACCGCTTCTCAAACGACAGGTTTTCAATTACTCAGGTATGACATTCATCGTTCATAATTTAATTTCCTCTCAATAATTAATTAATACAAAACATCATTAGTTAATACAATAATAAGAGTTTATGCAATGCGTTTATGTTATACATTATGAAATATGAGAAGTTATTTTTAGCTCAATCGTATTTTATCTATAAAAAAAAAAATCCTATAAGGAATCATTAAGAAAGAAATGTCATCTAATTCAAATATGCCTTAGTTATTATTCTTGCACGACTTAAAAAATAATTTTTGGAGATGTCATCGTATAAAAAATTAATATTAACAATTGAATAACATAAACTTAATTATCTCACGTTTTAGTGAAAGATAATTTTATGTACAAATTTTTAAAAATATTTAAATTAGTGCACACAATAAAGATTGCTTTTGCGAAAGTCTTGTTAAGATTTTCCTAAAACCATTTAATACGCGTTTTTCATTTTATAAAGCAAATTTCTGTTTATGTAATATCATTTTTTTAGATTGTTTGTTAAAATGTCAAAATAAATTAAAATAAATTAAAATTTCGATTCAGAAAATTGTGGATTCAAAAATTTAAAAAAAACATATGATTTAAAACTGTCGTGTTCTCGTTCAGCGAGATTAATGTCACGCCCAAGATTCAAATATACTCGAATAATGTAAGGTACAAGAAAAGGGCAAAGCACTAGCTGATCAGTACGGGGTCGACACAAACTGTTCTTTCTCAGCATCTTCGATATCAGATTCACAATGGATGCTGACACCCACTGCGGTAAAGGCTCCGGCGGACTATTGTGCACTAATTTCGTAATTTCCACTAGACTCTGGAATGATAATCAAGCACATATTTATTTATATAAACAATAAAAATGTTTCATTCTTTGTATTAAAAAAAAAGTTTCTTTGTTAAAATTTCTATGTTAAAATTCTCTATGATATTTAATATTCTGTATGATATTTAATAATATCATTATTTTATATAATATTATATAATATTATATAATATATGCGCTTTTACTTTAATTTTGACTATATCCCGCCGTTAATTAATTTAATTTACCGTGGCCGGAAATGGAAACTTCTTCGTAACCATTTCGTACAATATAACGCCCATACTCCATATATCACACTTAAGTTCATACGGCTGTACACTTAGCACTTCCGGTGCCATATAGTAATAAGATCCTGCGTGACACGTTATCGCGTCTCTATGAAATAAAAAAAAAACAATTTTGTACAAGATAGAATAAAAATTGTGATAGAAACATTAATTTAAATAAAAAAAATTCTGGAGATATAGTGATTTTAATGATGTTTATTGATAGTTTTAGAATAGCAGTTTAACAGTTCAATACTACCATGAAAATACGACTTGTTAAAATTAAAATTGACTCCATAATGCGTACTCTTGGATATTTTTTGAAAGACCAAAGTCACCGATTTTAACGATGTCTCCGCGGCTGCCAGTTAACATAATATTTTCTGGTTTTAGATCCCGATGAAGAATTTTGTTTGAGTGAATATGATGTACTCCCAAAGTAACTTGCGAAAATAGATACAATGCATCCTAACAAAAAAAAATTTTTGAAATCATTTTTATCTACTATCTTTTATCTATACTAATGCATTTATTTTTGTAAAACATTTACAGAATTATTATAAGTTTTAAATACACTTTATAAATGTTGCAGATCTGTCCAATTATAAACAGAATATAAATTAATAATGCTGACAGCAATTTAATTTTTATAAATTACACACACGATGAATAAATATTATTTTAAAATATACAATTTTCTATATAATTCTAACATAACGCAAATTTGTAATTGTCGAGTTACAATTCTAAAAACATTTTTCTTGATAATATTTAGATTATTAAATTCTATATTATCTAATAATATAGAAAATTACCTCTTCTTTAAGTGGTATTTCTCGTTTTTCTAGCAAATCCTTGAGAGTACATCTAGTTGCATATTCCAGAAGAATATAGCTATAATTATTATTTTTCCATGCTCCATAATAAAACACTATGTTTGGATGTCTCAATTTTTGTAGACATCGTATCTCTCCTAGTGTTCTCTAAATTACAAAATATATGTCAAATTTTATATTTTACTTTAAAAAATCGATATTAAATTTAATTATATACCTCAGAAGGTGAATGGTTTGCTGCATTTAAATCTTGTGCTTTTATAACGAATGGCTTTGAGTCTTTCTTCCTTTTCACCAAATATACAGTTCTAAAAATACATATTATTCTATAGAAAATAAATTCAACTTGTACATATATAATCACATTTATTTCAAATAATATACCCAAAAGTTCCTTTTCCAAGTATGCTTTCAAATGTGTAGTCATCTATGTGCACATCCATCTTTCATAAAATAAGAAACTGAAGGTTTAAAGTTGAATTTAAATTTCACGAAATTGGATTTTATCTAAGATAAGTAAAAATATTTTGATTGTGATATATAGTTCTACTTATTGAAGGACTATTCAGTCTGTTAAAGTAAATTATATAAACAGAAATATTTTCTTAGATATGTGTGTGTGTGTGTGTGTGTGTGTGTGT
>Ga0157364_1005140_pt1 | contig 13243 bp, 6 predicted proteins | sample AttsexASBM2_FD_111476 | JGI IMG/M metagenome (GOLD analysis project Ga0157364, IMG submission 111476) | Fungus gardens microbial communities from leaf cutter ant in Ribeirão Preto, State of São Paulo, Brazil - Atta sexdens ASBM2 | ecosystem: Host-associated > Fungi > Mycelium > Unclassified ... | reverse complement strand
GTTGTCTCTAAATCATTATATTATTAAAAAAATTTAAGAAATTATAAAATTATATATATAAAAATCAATCACTAATATTTACACACACACACACACACACACACACACACACACACACACACACACACACACACACACACACATTTACCTATTCGAGTAAATTCTGCCATTTTCAGTAAATTTGATTAAGCGAAGCAACGTTAGGCTTATTGCGGGCATTGATGTATGCGTATTGTATTTTCATGCATTTAAAGCGATGTTCCACCGAGACGCATCCGTCATCTCATTGTTGGCAGATGAAACGCGTGCCATTTACGGCGTTTAGCGCAACGAATGGACCTTCGTGTGGGACAGATGTTCTCTTATTGATAGATCGCGAAGAATCCAGGAGTGTGCAGATTGCAATCGGTTTGCGTCGTCGAAAAGTATATTGTACACCATAAAATATCGTGGCCATAGTGTTTAAGGTTTATGAGAAATTGAAGGAATCGCCGCGATTGCAAATTATAAAGCGACAAGTCGTGTACCCGCGGACATATGAATTACATTACTTAATTAATGAACATGATGTTATCGCGCTTGATGTAATATGATATCATAAAAGGAAATACTTTTTATTACTCGATTTGTATCACCTTTTTATCCTTTCGATCTCATTAATGATATGATAATTTCAATAGCCTATAATTTTAATTGGTAACAAAACGCGATAAATATTTTTATTTATATTTTTTTTATTTTCGGATCTCTTAACTATCTTTTATTTAATTCTCTTTTTAATATTTATTTCACTTTTGTGACTATTCTTGATCAATTATTAATTTTATTGTTTAATGATTTTTATTTATTACATTGTCCATTATGGTTTTATGTGTTTTACTATGAATTTGAGCTTTAGATGCACAGTCATTTATTCCATTCAGTTTTGTGACTGTGTCAGGCAACGTTCCTTAAAATTTTGAAGATTGTTATTTTTCTCATCCGTAGATCGCAGCATAACGTACAGAAATTATATGAATAAAGATACGGATTTATTGCGGTTATTCCGATTTTTAATTTATCAACTTGCTTATTAAAGATGGCTTAAATTGGACGAAATGTCCTGTAAGTTAGTTAACTTTAATTGTACATGTCGTAATTATTAAAGAATTTGTTTATTATCAGAACTCTGCATTGTTTATCGCGCTAACTTTCAATTTCTTTTAATTGTCATTCTTTTATTTATTATTTGTAATCCTTGAACTTTTTGTTAAATGGCGATTGAATGAATAAAAAATGGCTCATAACATCTGACAGTGATACAACTTACTCGAATGCGTAGATACTTAAATGTCGCGGCGATGACTTTCGTAGAAAGATATCAAGAACTACGTGGAATGAACGACGATAAAAATGTCAAGACGACCCGTCGGTGTTCAACCCGCGATCGCGAGAAAACGCATCCAACCGTGCGCAGGAAGAAGCGCAAGAGGCATAAAAGTCTTATGGCTTCCGCGAAGCCCCACGTCGCGCCGTGAGGATCGCGGTCTGTGGCTTTATACAAATCCCTTAACGAGTGTCGAATTAAAAGCGATTAGCCGCACAATTCCGCGAACGTAACCGCGGCCGAGAGTCGTCCACCATTGAAACCATCAGCGGGGATTTTAACGGGGCAATTCCACGAGCTTCGGCCTCCTCTCATCAAGGTGTTTCTGATTGTGAGCCATTTACGTCAGGGAGGAGAGAAGGGGGAAGGAGAAGGGGGAGGAAAGCTGCCGTAGGCAATGCCGTAGGCAATGCCGCCGATAAAAATGTGGTCACCATTCTCGCCATTCGAACGAACAATCCGCCGAGATTGCTCACGAGAAACGTTAACGCGTAATGGAGGTGTGTGAGTGCGACGATGCCAATAGTGCACCGGCTCGGCTTGGCTCGGCTCGTTAGCGTATTGATCACACCGCTACCCTTTCATTCTCTCTCTCTCTCTCTCTCTCTCTCTCTTCCTTCTCCATCTCCATGTCACGTATGCACTTTTAGCATCGGACTTTCGCACCTCTTTCATTGCGTCGACGTGCGTTCCGCGAGGCACAAGAGTTCCGTGCATGCGCTTTAATCCTTTTAGCACTGTATCCGCGTAATTATCAAAAGAAACATCTGAACTCTTTATGGATCCATTTAATCTGCAGATGTCTTGATCTTTTCAAATTTGGATGATTCTGTTTAATGCATTTTTCATTAATTGTAAGAAAGTTTTAATAAGTTCGCACGATTCAATTTTATGATAATGATTGATGATTAAATTGACGAAGCCTGTAAGTGATTATTGGCAACACGCTTTCCATATCTTAAATTATATTATCTCCTTTTATGTTTATTAATATTAATATTGTAAAATAATGTGATTTTTTAACTGTAATTATATGAATAATGTGACTTTTGATTTGTAATTACGTGAAGAATATTTAAAATTAAAGAAAAATAAGAATTATTTTGAGAGTTTTATATGTAAAACGTATTAGAATATTTCTAGCTTGATTGCCTGCAATAAATATCTTCAGGTAACATTTTATTCGCGTTCATTATAAATACTCGCCATTTCCATGTAATGATATTACTTTTACACTCTTCGCTTTCTCTCTTTTCAGCGCCAAATATATATCTATCTCATTTTAAGTGTAAAAAAGTGTAAGCAAATCGAATAGACCAATTATCATATTACATTATTATTATTTTCTGATCTGTTTGATCGATGGCCAATCGAACTCTTTGAAATTGAGCTTCCATGTATCGATCAGCAAATATCTCGTTTGTCATTTCGTTTCATGTGCTTCGCGAGCGCGCTAATTAATCTCTTTCGAAAGGCTCCTTCGTATAGATGTTAGATCGCATACGTTAACGCCAGATCTCCTGAAATACGCGCGCTAAACGGCTTATCGCATTGCGAAGAACAACTCCTCTCTCGCCATTTACACTCAAGCGTAGAGGATACGTATCGCGATCGCGATCACAGAGGATCGTGAGTTACCACGAGGATGGGGAACGACCAGTAGCTACACTGCACGGTAGCTGGAGCAATTAAATGCGTAATTAAGTGGGAGCGGCGACGGCCGCAATAGCGGCGGCGTAACGTTTTCGCACTGCGCGAAATTCGTTTTCCCAAGAGACTCTCGAGATTACGTTAATACAAGTCGCAATGACACCTTCGTCGAAACATCCTTCATTCTTATCTCGCGAGCTCATTTCTTTTTCCTTACGTGAGATTTCTCACGGCTCGCCGTAAACACATTGCCGCGCCGATGCGATTCTCCTTGCGCTCTCCTCGTGAGTAACGAGCACTTGATTCCTCGTGAATTTTCTCGATCCCTCGACGGTAACGTGACTGCTGGACATTACCGTGGTACCGGCTACTCCATGCCGCTCACCACGCGATCTCTGTCACCTAATAACGCTCCTCCTAATCGGCCGATAAGACGACACGCGAGTGTCGTTGCATAAATAAAGTCAAGATCCCGAGCGTGCTCACGGGAACAGTGACCAGCTCGTGTTCGTGGAACGCGGGAGGGTTGCGTCAAATTGCGAACCGCGTTATAAACTTATAAGTTACAGCCCGATCGCCGCACGATTATTATTAACGCACCCGCCGTAATTAAGCACGCAACCCGGGCCCGTTATAAATTGCGTTCGCTCTTTAACTTTTCCCCGCATTGCCGGACGCGTGAAGTTGCGGTTTTATGAATCTAGTTAATATTAATGCGTCTACTAAAAGATGCCAATCTGGATAAGTTGATATGGCTTCGGTTGTATTATCCCAGAGTAAATTAATTATTAATAATTAGTTACCAGGTATGTCTGAGATTTCTTTGCTCGCCTTAAAGCGCGCTGTTATTTCAGTGACTTATGACTCGCGATCAATCTACGTGTATTTATGTGCGTTAAGAACATATGAGGGGTCAATTATATCCATCAACGGTATCCAATGGTATAACTAAGTTTATCCAGAATCTTTATTTGATTTTTCTGATACTAAATTTTTTCCCCATCAACTTTGAGATTGCAACTTTTCTAAAAATTTTTCACGAAAAATATATTTTGTAACAATCCGTAGAATTAATAGTAACATTACATTAATATTTTATAATTTCCCCAACTCAACACTATAAATACAACATATAGTGACATATAATAAGTGTATAATACAAATATAACATGTAATATAGTGCAACAATATAAATGTAACATAACACATGTTGAAGGTAACAATTATATGTTGATTAGGAAATTGTAACATTGATGTAATCAATAAGATTGGAAATAAGACCGTTTATGTTGGATGCATTACAATACGAAGCGCTACTACAGTCTGAATGTTAAGATGTTCAACTATTATATATATTCATTTAAATGAATTAATTTCAGAAATGATAATTGCCGATATGGTTGTCGGACTTTCAACGCAATCAATTTGAAATATTAATAATCCCCCAACTTTTCCAAATTTAATCTTAAAAAACTGTAATAAACTTATTGCGAAAAATATTGCCTCGACCGGGAGTTGAACTCGAATCTCTTGTATTCCGTACGAGCGTCTTAAGCTTTTAGACTTAGCAATATTCCTCGCAATAATCGATATGTATAGAGAGTTGTAGGCAATTGTATACGCATTGTAAGCAAGCGTATATAAACAATAAGATTGGAAACAATAAGATTATGTTAGATATTTTATGTTAGATTTTATTTTATTTTTTATTTACTTGATGTAATGTTACTAATTATTAATTTATGTTCTGCGGGAATGTTCCTTGTAACGAACAATTTAATCGTAGAAAACCTTAAATATATTAGATATGTATATATCTCTCTTCCTTTTTTCTTAGATCCTTTTTTGATTTCAATGCTCCTAAAAGTAATTTTCAACGAGAAGGTCTGAGATACATCACTCATATCTCGTCGACAACGTCGTAGCTAACGTCAACGTCATTATTCACAGTTTGTACAAGATTGATCTGCCGATCGTTCGTATTTATAACACACAACTTGCGTTTGTCGTTGTCACGAACCTAATCGTGGAAGGCGGACAGCAACGTGAGCTTCGCCGATGTATCGCGCCGGCCTCGAGCTGAATCATTACGGAGTGAGCGCGGAGATTTTTACTTTCCGAATTCGTTGGAGAATAATGTTGGCCGGATGACTCGGCAACGAGGGGCGTACTCGCGCGGGTGAGAAGAGGCGCTATTCTCCCCTCCTGTCTCTCGATATATATATATATATATATATATGTATGTGTGTGTGTGTGTGTGTGTGTATGTATCTGAGAAACTCGCCTAAGCGAGCCCGAGGATGTGGATGCATCGCGGGGCGTGACTGAGACCCAGCGAGATGATTTCGTGGTCGGGATAGTGTTTTGACGTGTTTTGACAAACGGGCGCCATTATGCGGTCGCCACGAAACCCAAAGGCGGCTTTTAAGCACCCAGAGGCGGCGGGCTGGCAGCCTTTTCGGTGGTAGATAGATAGAATCGCGACCTAGGTGGCCCTTTCTAGGGCGAGGAAAGTTTTCGGCAGCGCGATCCCGCGAAACGATTACTCTCGCCGGAAGCCTCTAGTTTACACCGTCGGAATAATGATTCCCAGTGCGGTTGCAACGAAACCGGCCTTCTTTCTTGTGCTTTGATTGTACCGAGGCCGCGATGGAACTGCTCGCTAACGAACCGTAAGGGTTTGACAGCCGATCGTAGCGCCCGCGGCGACAATTTCGATTCCGATCTCCCTTGCGGAGAACTATATCCAGCATGCATTGATTTACATAAGTAATATGAGAACGCTTGTAAAATGACAATAATCACGAACTTTGTTGCGAAACTTTTGACTTTTTAAAACGTGGCCCGCAATTCTGGTTAATTTTGAAAGACGCATGTTACGAAGTTGCAAAGATGCAGGTAAAAGTGATGGCAAGAATGCAAGAATTATTTAACGATAGACTGCACAAAAGAGAAACGTATTTTACATCGAGAGAGATTTGTCTTCAAATTTTTACAATTTAATTAATTTCTGACACGCATGAATATTCGACACAATTTTACTACTCTTTTTTTTCTATTTTGTACAATCAAGAATGGAAACACTTTCGTCTATAGGGTGGAAATGCTTCGGATCGATTGTCCTGTCGCCACCTTTGACGAAACGCTCCAGCCTTCGATTTCGAGGATAAGGGAAAAGAGATGACGTTAAGAATCCGGTCCGTCGGGAAGGGAGATCTCCCATTCGCATAATGCGTGTCGCGTGGGAATAAAAGTACACGGGATCTCTGATGTACGGTCTGTCTCTTTCTCTGTGACGGGATCTTTTCTCTTCCCTCCCTCCTAGGTAGGAAAGACATCTGTCGTTTTCCCAATCTCTATACCTTGTCCTTCGGCCCCAAAGACTCGAAGACTTGGAGGACTCCTGTCACTGCTGCACTCTCGCGGTCGACTTTGGTGTTTTTCAGCCTTGAAAACGTAGCATTCAAACTCGTTTATGTAGAAATAGATAAAAGAAAGAAGTTCCGAGCAATTAGTGTCAAACTTAACATTTTTATATTATTATTATATATGAAATATTTATATTATAATTAATAATAATACATCTAATTATATATATATATATATAAAATTACTAATAATTGATAATAATAATTAAAAAAATAACGTAATTAATTTATTAAATATAACAATATAATATATTAAATATATTTATTAATATATTAATATATTTAACATAATAATAATAGGCTTTTAAATACTTACATATATGCTTTATTTAGTCATCTATGTAAATAATAATTTATATTCATCATTGTAAAAAAATCATTGATTATTAAAATCGCATTGGAGACATTTTTCTTTATCAACGTATTGCCGCAGATTTAACTAATTCTGAAATTCTCACAGAGATCAATTAAGCGACTCGGGAAACGAGTTCACTTTATCATGAAACGGTAGTATCGATTGCATTTCTCGTTCGAAAAGGATTGATATGTCATTGTTAACAGACGTATTCCTCCTCCGTCGAAGGATCGACCATGTTATTGTACGATTAACGGTCGTTTGCGACGAACGGCGGTCAATAAACTACGTGCAATTAGTATCTACTCGAGCATGCAAGCGGTGCGTATGCGTAAATAGTGCGTTAAGCGTGTAAGCGATGTCTCTAACACCGTTGGCGAACAAAACAGAGAGAGGGAGAGAGAAGAGGAGAGGGAGAGAGTTGCCCCCTAATTTCGCCTAACGACCGGTTCGCCGTTCATAACAACGTGCCGCGCGAGTTCCCGAGTTGATTATGGAGTCACGGAAACGTAGACTCGCTCTTAAATATCGAGCTTTAATCACGCTCATATTCGCAACGCGGCAAACGTGGTCACTTAGCAACGGTTGAAGAAAGCTGATCCAAATATATCACGATTACGAACTTTAGCGGTTGGTCAAAGTTTTATGCGTCGTCTACAATACACGGAGTAAGAAGTAAGAGTAAGAAATTGACCAATCACAATCGATTATTTTTCTCATTCGATTTAATTAATTTCTTATTCTTACTACGTATTGTAGACGATGCATCTCACTTGATGGAAGATGATCTTTTTTTAATTGCTTCTGTAAAGTTTTCTTTACAGTAATCTTCTATAATTCTGACTAAATAAATATTTTTAATTTAGCAAAATTTTCTATTCACCTCACAGCATTGTGCACAGTTGTATTGTACGAGAAATCATTGCAAACTTTTAACTTGTCGAAGATTGTGTCGAAGTCTCAGATTATTTTGATTTAGAAATTATTTTTACGATCTTGAGACTTTCGTTCTCGTTGTCGCATTACATGTGGGCGTGTATGAATACATTCAGCAAAGCACTCTATCGCGATACTAATGCGGATTTCATAGACAAGCATTTCGAAGGTGGTTCTGCTATCTCGCAATTGCCGTTGCCAGGGCGTAACCAAACAACGGCTAATCATTAGATGTGTACGCCCCTACATGCGAGCGATAATGAATACATAGTATCCAGAAGGGAGAGAAGGAGAGGAGGTTTTAACTGGCTGTCTCTGGAGAATGAATGTGGTGTGAGAAACCGTGTGCGTGTGCGTGACGCATGCTGCGATGCTGATAGATCGCTTCATGGACGAGGATGTTTCGATCTCGATATGTATAAGCGATATTAGCACTTTGCCCTTGGATACCTCGTCTGGACTACATTGCGTATCGAAATTATCACGAAGGACACGCGATCGACACTGAATTGGATTGAAAATTGGAAATTTTTAAATCTGTTTCTAGAAGAATAATAAGAATAATAATTTATGATGTCTGAATAATATTTTTAATCTTGTAAGAAAAGATAGAGAAAAAGCTGTTGTGTGGATACGGTTACGTAGGTATGATTATGGATATCCACGACTTGTGACAATTATGTTTCGTTCTCTGCGTCATCAGCCGTTTTGAAAGAAAAGCGGATTGGAAGAGAAAAAAAATGAGTTGGCATACCTCGAGTTTACGAGATACATATACATATGCTCTTCATATGTACCTCCAAATCGTCTAGAACATTTGTACCGCATAATTATCTCCTCACAATGGATACCTCCTGATTTCGAGGTACATTTTAACTCTTATGTTTGGTGGTACTTATGTTCCTCGTAATTTATGTAGGTTTTTTATTTCATCAATTTTTGGCGGTACAAGGTTAAGAGTATAAGATTAGATAAAATAGGGTAACACAGCTTTGTTGAAATAAAAGAAAAAAAATCGAAGATGAATAGAATCTCTTTTTCAATTCTGCTTTTATAAATTTATAGTGATTTGACTTTATCTAAATCAATTGTGATGCGATGATATTAAAATGTTGAGTTTATTTGCGAGAGTAAATCTTTTTTCGCTGTGTGATTTCGCTGGTATGTACGTCTTGATGATCCGTCGGTAAACAGTCGGAGAATTGAAACGAGACAATCTGAAAATGAGACATCCTGATGGCGGTCTCGTGAGGATTGAAGAGCGAGTCGCGGACCGGTTGTGAGGAAGGCTCGGCCTTCGGGGATGCCGAAGAAAGGAATTGAAGATATCGGCGAGGGCCGGTGTCGGCGGATCAAGAGAAGGATGTCATGGTGTCGCGAGATAGGGATCGATAGGATCTTCTCGAAAGCAGGGGGCAGATAACCGTGCGCTACATCGAAGACACACCCCGGATGGTGCAGAGTGCAAACACTGTCGGAACTTTCTTTGCGGTGACATTAATGGTTGGCAGTCTCGATCACCTCAAAGCCAGGTATAAATCGATTATTTTTCCCCTTACAACTGTACGATGATCAATCTACTAGATCGGATCGAACGTTTTCGGACGAACATATCTATGTGGCGACTATTCAAAAAATCATATTTTATAAAAAAAAAATATTTTATCAGATTTATCTTGTTATCATAAATGTACATAATACTTTATATTAGACATTTCATTCCTGATTAAAAAGACAAATTTGTACATTAAAATTATGATGAAGATTTTGGAGAATAATTGTACTTATTTTTTTAATATATTGATATTTTTAGAATACAAAACATGATGTAATAGAAATGTATAATGTATATTGTCTTGTAATAAGACGCGGACAAGGTACGATTGTAAAATATGTCGTAAATAAATATTTAGTTTCAGAGTTTTACATTCAATTGCGAGAACTGGCAATAAAAATATTCGTGTCTTGCACCTTGACCCACCATAATATTGAAGATTTATCAAATAATGTGCTGTAAATAGGTCAAATATTTAGGTATAACAAGACACGAGACATTTGGTTGTGCATTCGCGGTGACATCAATGGCTGGCAATTTAAAATGACTTGGGTCCAGGTATATTGCACGCCTTCTTTTTTCTTTGTCCGTCCATCTTATTGTTAGATCTTTTGTAGAAGTCCTGCACTTCCCAACAGATTCTAAGGAGCCGGCAACGATAATTTGGTTGTCTGTGGTATAAACAAAGCGACATTCGATGATCTATACCATCGTACCAGCACGAAAGGCCGCAAAAGCCACTTTTTCGTGTTTGGGATGGGTCCCTTTGACATCACTTAAGGATACTATTAGGTTTACCGAAATCAAGAAAATTCAGATCCTTCAAGAAATATTAGTCTATCTCGGTCCTCTAATAAGAAATCTATTTTACGATCTATAAAAAGATCTATTTCAGAAACTGTTCTACATTTAACTATCAAAATGTTAATAAAAATTTTATTTTAATTCTTATTTAAAATAATTAAGAATTTTCTAATTAGTATATGATCTAAAAAACGTTTATATTATATAATAATTTATTATACAATTAATATTACGACTTATTTCTATAAATAAAATTGTATTATTCCGTGCGATATTTCTTGAATGTGATTAATTATATGTAATGATAACACTAAAGTTATATACATTTGTAAATTGTATATGATTTTATTGTTGTCGTTATGTATAATTAATTGTCTTGTTCAACTACGATCTTAATTAAAAGTATATTTATTTTTTTGGACGACACTCACAGGCGAATAGGTTGGACAAGAATGAGTGGTGAGAAGATATTTATAATTTATGATTCTTTTTTTTGGCGATTTTCCTCGTCAATAAAGTTTTTTGGTGTCAAGCCGAATTGGGAAACTTCGTATAGCTGCATGGTCCGCATAACATTAAGAACGCAATGGCAAAGCAATGACCACCCAGAAGACTGATTTTGAATGATCTTAATACTTGGACGATTTCCTAAGCCGATGACATTCAATAGTTATGACAACATTTCAAAGTCATTCACGTTGTGATTTACGAATTTATAGTCACTCGATTTTCCAGAGTACAAAATGTTCTCTTTTTAAACTTTATTCTGGTTTGGAATTTATTAGTAACAAAATAATATTTTCTAAATCAATTGAATTAAAAATAGATCAAATTTTATCTTGTGTTGCAGTTAATTGATTTACGAAAAAATTTATAATGAGATTTATAAAAATTGTAAATGAGAGAGGAATTTATATCATCAATTAAATGATTTTAAGCGATTAACTTATTAGAAGAGATAAACAATCTGAACAAGTGCAAATATAAATGAAATCTATTGTTATAAACTTTTTCGTGTAAATATCAATTTTATTTATAAGAATTCACAGACTTTTTAAAAAATGCTCAAAATGCGTAAATAATTTCGATACGAATAGCATCCTGATTTCTATCTATATATATGCAAAATTTATATACATATATATGTATATATATGAATCATATATATTATATAAAATCATATCATTTCATGAGCAACGACATATTTCATATGATTACCAAAGTCAGATTGAGTTAACATTTGCAAGAAACGCTCATATCATTTAGATCATAAGGCAAATATAGTAAGATCCTGTGCGTGCGTGCGAGAGAGAGAGAGAGAGAGAGAGAGAGAGAGAGAAGGATTCACATTCTCTCTTTTCTAATATGCTCACACTGTTCATGACGAAAGAATGAATGAGAGTTGTTAGAATTTAATGAATTAACTGACTGTTTTATGGCTGTTTTATATTCTGTAAGGTTTCTAATATCAATTATAAGTTCACATATTATGAAATAAATGGAAAATGAAAACTTTTGAATCTATAATCGAACATTTTTCATTTGTTTCGATATTGACAATATTTTATGGTTGATATATGTACTTTTTACTCTATAGGAGATCGTTCTTTTCTCTCTTCCGCCACTCAAAAGAATTTTAGAATAAATGGATATCATGGCGTTTTTTCGTTATGCAACCACGGTTAAGATTATTTTCGTCTTCTGACCTCTAAATACGAAGATAGTCTTACGTGTGGTCGCTTCTGGTTGAATAACGAAAGAACGCCTCAAGTCATGTATGTTCGGACATGAAAACTGTAGACACGTGTAGTATATTGTATCTTGCATACAGATGAAAGAAAATATGTTTATAAAGCGGCGTCTGAGGTGATTTACAGTTTTCACTTTTCTTATAGATTTGGACAAAATACAAAGAAAAAAGTTGTCTATTCTTAAATTTATTACAAAAAAGAACTGCTACTGTGGAAAAGATCTTTTCCGAAACTATTACTGGTTCCCTGCAACTTTATTTTAAGATTGGAGATCATCATTGAAATTACAATTTGATATTTAGAAAAAAAAAGGAATATTGTATATAAAAATACCAGTTGTGATGCTCATCTTGTTTCAAGAGACATATTTGATGACTTTGCATTTTCAGAATCAAATTCTGTAGGGCGTTATAAAATGCTGCGAAACGATACACGCGGCTTTTACATTGGGAATCTACGGAGCAGAAATATAAGGACATCTTGGGTGGGATTATATAGAAGTCGAGGGAAATCGTTTTACATAATACAGTGTCCCAAAAGGAGAAAAGTTCGGCGGGAAGGATATAAGAAATTCGACAAGGAAATAACAATTACTTTATTTTGACTTGCGGCTAACATCTTGCCGACTTTGGAATCGGTCGTTCTTTGTCCATGGCTTCTGTATTCAACACCGAGTGTGAAAGCGTTTAATAAAAAAAGGTATCCCAGTGCTCATTTCAATTTGGAGAGAGGAATCTTTTAACCCAATTGATTTATTTAGCTTTTTACGATACCGATTTGTATGTAACATAATAAAAACGGTATACAAGGTGATCTCAATTTGAAAAGTCAGTTTTTCCGGTAAATATGCGAGTGACAGGTACACGCGTTTTCAAACAATTCAATTCGAATCAAATTTATAATGCGGAGTTGGAACAGTATTATATAAAAACGTAATAGCAAAATAAAAATTTCCGTTGATCTCATATTACTAAGATAAGGTTTTATTTTTCATTTATAATGTATTGGAAATAGATATAGAAAAATATTACAGTGTCGAACACAAAACAACAGGTTTATTCACGTTGCTTGAAATCCTTAAAAATTGCACTCAAAATAAAAAAAATAGATATTCGGATATTGAAGAGAGAAAAAGGATGCTGAGTGCAAAAAGTGCAAGCAACGCGAACAGACCCAATGATTTTGTAAAAAGAAAAAGAGAGCAACATTTGTCTGTTTGGCATGTCTGTGTCACATATATACAAGATGTTCTACAGACAGTTTCGTATTCAAAGTTTTAAAAATTTCAAATGTCCCGCGGTATCATAAAGTGATACCTAACATTCATGAAAAATCAAAAGAAACTCGATGGTTTCACGCAAACTCGTTTCACGCAAAGTACAATGCGATATTATGAAG
>Ga0157364_1005139_pt1 | contig 13243 bp, 2 predicted proteins | sample AttsexASBM2_FD_111476 | JGI IMG/M metagenome (GOLD analysis project Ga0157364, IMG submission 111476) | Fungus gardens microbial communities from leaf cutter ant in Ribeirão Preto, State of São Paulo, Brazil - Atta sexdens ASBM2 | ecosystem: Host-associated > Fungi > Mycelium > Unclassified ... | reverse complement strand
GAGAGAGAGAGAGAGAGAGAGAGAGAGAGAGAAATGAAAAGTACTCTCTCTCTCTCTCTCTCTCTCTCTCTCTCTCTCTCTCTCTCTGCTGAAGCAAGATCGAGCGGAACACATATGTTAAAGAAACTCGTTGAGACAGAAAGCAAGATAGTCTATTATGTCTATGTTAATATAATATATGTTTGTAATTTTGATTTGATATAAAATGAATAATTGTTTGAAACTTTTGAAAATGTTAATGTTATTAAAAAAATAATTGATTTAATTATATTCTTAAGTATTAAAAAAAAATGTTGACAAAATAAAATAATGAGAAATAAATTATAAGAAGATATTCATCACTCAAGATGTTTATGATAAATTAATTTTTTTCACGAAACATACAATATAAACGTTTATTATAAATTTATATATCTTCAATGATTGTCAGAACGAGTCTCAACTGTCTTGTTTTCATTTAGTCTGAATCTATTTTTAATATTCTATTTGACTACCTATAAGTGCTTTTTATTTTTAAGTACATTTAATTGTATAACTGCTTTTCTATCATATCAAAAATAGTGATAACAACATACACAATAATAAATTCATAAAGAGATGTTAATAGATTCGCAAAGTATAGTTATAAACATATTTGACATTTCTCGGCGAAAAAGATACGAGAGAGCGGGAGAGAAGGAAAGAATTACCTGCACAACATTACGCGTGGATTCGGCCTTGATGTCGTCGATAGAACCGCATACGGATCTTGGCGCCCTGATACACGCCATGATGCCGCCGGTGGTCGTCGCGACCCCCGTGACGTCCTAGCGTCATCCGAGTCTGCCCTCCCGATTATTCCTCACAAATTACACCTTTACCATTCACTTTCCATTCGACCATCACGCAATGATGCATCATTGCAATCGCATATTATTATAATTAAAATCGATTTTTTTATCTTTCACTTTTGTCCTCAATTTTTCTTCTCAATTCACAACCGCATATACGATTATTCTTTTATTTACTATCATGGTCTCTTCTTCTTCTTCTATGAGATTTAAACTAAGAGATATTATGTTAATGTAATAATATAATACTGATAATGAGTCTTGACAAGATGGATATTTGAACAAATCGATATTAGTTTGACTTATATTAATTCTGTTAAGAGAGATCATTTTACTGGAATCCATTCTTATATGTATCCTTTTACATATATTTTTTGTTAGTACAGTCATGTTTCTCTATATTTTTTTTTCATAAGACCATCATGCACTGACACATAAAATAATTTATACAAAATAAAATACGAGAAAAAATCAATATGTCTCGATGAATGAATTAATAAAAACATTCACACACGAATCTTTTCATTAATCCTCAATTCTTCTAATAAGATTAATAAATTGTTGATTCAATATTCGTGTCTGGATCCCTGCACGGCTCTTCATTCTCACAATCTTCTTTCAAGCGTCGAAAGCGGTGGGAGAGCCGAAGGAGAAGAAAAAAAAAGAGGAGAAAACATAATCAATCGTTCAATTGTTCAATTCGCAAGTAATTCAACCTCGTTCTCCAAAACGATCGAGCGAACGACACGATACGTCGTGTCGTATTGCATTGCGAGGCTTCGCAATACAAAACACGGAAGCGTCTCGACGCTACGACGCACCGGACGTAACTGAATACGCGAGCACACGTTTCTCTATTCGTAGGTATATACTCTCTCTCGTGCGCCTTCTCCTCCTTCATCTCCTCCCACCTCATCTCTTTCTTCTTAGCCTCGTCTTCCCCCCGATTTTGCCACTTCCTTTCATTTTCTCTTTCCTCTTTCAATTTATTTCTACAAAAATTCATCGTAAATATCAACATTAACGCAATTTCAATTTTTATAATTACAATTGGAAAAACTTCTGAGGCAATGTGTTGGAAATTTTAAATTCATAAATGATATAGTTATAAATCTATCATAAATATATATATATATATATATATAATAATAATTGTTATTAGATTAATATTATTTTTCACGTTTATTGGTTAATCTCATGATTACTCAGATTCTCATGAAAAACACTTATGAATTGAAAATTTCGAGAAATCAAGGGCCAAAGATGATGACGTATGTGATCAGGAAGTGTGACACATCTCGAGATCGCTATTTTAAGACGATACGATGGACGTGACGAGGAAACTGCATCGAGCTGTTGAAGAATTGCAGAACTGTAACGACATTAAGGTCTACCAAGAATTTTTGATAACATAGACGAGTCAGCATGATTCAACAATATAATTCTCTTTGATAGCATTTAAATCTAACAAAATTATGTTCTTATATTTGTGTGACATAGTTTATTGAATGTACAGTTAGAAATAGAAATTTTTATAAATTATATATCCAAAATTTTATATATATGTACACAAGATCATTCTAATGTCAAAATATTAAATATTAAATATTAAATATCAATAATGTAGTAAATATTAATAAATAATAAAATTCTTTAAATATTTCGTGATTTCATGATAATTTAATTTTAATTTCGTGGAATTAGTAATTCATATCACTACTTAACTGTCTGCAGAAATTATAATATTAAATAATATAGATTTTAAAAGTTTATTTAATTATCTAAAATAAAACTCTATAATTTTTATTGATTCCTTCAATTTACGAATAAGTCATCATTTATTGCAACTGTTTAATTTTGAACATTATATTTCATATATGCTTATTATTACTCAAATCGAGATCAATATTTTCAACAACAAATTCTTTATTTTAAATCAATCTCATTAAATCTTTATTTTGAATCAATCTCTTTTTTAATAAAAGTGTTAAAATGTCGAGTTATACATAAAATATAAAGTTATACATATATTTCTATCTTTGATTATTAATATAAAACAGTAGTATGAATTGGAATATGTGTACTGAATATATATGTAGATGTACATGTGTTTAAATTCTTTCCTAAGCTAACTTTAAGTAAGAAAATTGTGTAGTGCACCGGTATACTGAAAAAAGGAGAAGTTGAAAAGAAAGAAGAACTAATAAAAATTTCTAGACATCCGACGATGTTCCGGGAAGACAATATCTTTCCTCTACGGCGAAAATAACGTGGTTAGGGGGGATGAAAATAGAGAATGAAAGAAGTTCGGCGGTGTTCGCAGCTGAAGGAAGAAGCCGCGACGGCGACGGCGACGGCAGCATTTAACTCAAAATAGAGCATGATAAGCAACGCGAATGAGCGTCGTCGTTTGCGTAGGCGTCGTCGCTTAAATTAACGAATTAATGGAATCGCGTAGAGAGCCATAAATTCATCAATAAGCGATCTGAGACTATCGTTGATTAGACTGCGACGCTACATGGCTCGATCGCAACTATCACATCCTATCTTGTATTATATTTCCTTATAAAGCTCCAATGAGATGTAACCCAAATCAATTTATTTCAAAAACTGAAAAAAATTAATGTTAGAATTTAGTTTTGTAATCTCCCAACAGTTTTGTTTCAAGCACAAACAATTAATTAAGTTCAAAACACAAACAATTAATTAAGTCTTAGAATTGTTTGCAACATTGATTAAATAGTTCATCATATTCTATACAACATTTTTTTCCTTCTCTTTAATTCCCTATTATCTCAGATGTTAAACTGAGAACGGAATTGTAATGCAACATATGATCTGTTCGCGTTGCTTGAAATCCCCAAAAGTTTTCAAACTTTAAATAAAATGAGATAGATAAATATTTTGCGTTGAAAAGAGAGAAAGCGAAGATGCTGAGTGTAGAAAGTACAAGCAACGCGAACATACCTATATTTAGTGTTGATAAGAACCTGTGAGAACTGCGTACGCGCTGATCGATATTCGACTTAGCCCCGATTATCGCACACGACTGCCTCGCGTCGCGACTAAGCGCGCGCGTTAAAAGGCAACGCCATGGCAGGCATTACAATTAATGATGCTGCTCGTATACGAGCCGCGCGGAATAACAATCGATTCGTGCACCTGTCGGGAATGCTCATGTCTCGTATGTATACCCGCTGCTCGTTCATTCGTCATTAAAACGGCGGGATTCCCGCGGCTTTGCGAATACTTTCAACCCACCTTGCTTCCCAATTACTTATTTTTATCACAAAAATCTACAAAATCTTATCAACTAAATTTTCGTTTTTTAATTCTTATACAAATTACTTTAATAAAAATTAAAATAACTCTAAGATTACTTTAATCCAGTTTTGAAATAATAAGATTCAGTTGCAACGTCTTCAAATAGCAAATATAAAATAAAAATAACATTTAAGTTACGTTCAGTTGTTCTGTATATTAAATGAAAATAAAAACATATAATTTTCAATAATCAGAATTTATTTTGGTAATCTCAACGAAAATATAGTTCTATTTAAAAATTCCAAAAGTCATTTTTTAATGAGAAAATTGATGATATTTTTTATTGGTGCTAATTATATTGTTCATTGACGTTATCTGAATTTAAAATTAGTGAGTTTTTTTTCCATATTTATCAATTCTTTATACATTTCTGTTGTTATACATCATATACCTAATTACATTTGTAGTACTTCATATAAAAATGAGATTTATGTAGGTGTGATTTCTCTCGCGTCCGTGCGAGTTGACGTGATGATCTTTCAGAACTTGATATTCAAATTAAAAGCATCCGTGTCTGTCAAAATTTTGGCAATTAATTTCCGACAGTTCGGCGGTCGTTTTTCCGATGGAGTGATTCACATACCGAAATTCGAGGGACAGTCAAAGGATAATAATTGTCCATTGATACTGGTGAGGATGGTGGTAGAGAAGCCATTGGTGCAAAGGGGATACATGAAATTGAATATTGCTGCCGATCCCTCCCGGAACGGCGGCGACACTGAGAGTTCAGGAGCCGGAAACGAAACTGTTAAAGGACAATAATTAATTCGTTCCTGACGGCAGTCTGACGGCTCGTTAGTCGCGTAATCCTGTCCATTTTTTTCTTTCATCTTGCGCAATAATGCAACCGAGAGGATGATTTTTGCAAGCAGAAAAAGGGGACAACATGAAAGGAATGATAAATCTAGTGTTTTTTTTTTTCAAAGGCAAGAGGGTAAATTGTTGGTTGAGATTGACTATGGTAAACACTTTCTACACTTTTTTCCCTCTCAACAAAATTATTAAATATAAATTACATTCTTTAATCTGTTATTTTAGAATTTTTGGAGATCTTTTCCATTGTTTTGGAAAAAAACTGATTAAGTCCTTCTAAAATAAATTAAACCTGATGTCATTTTTAATTTTGTCATTTTTCAAGAATTTCCTCAAGTTTTTCTTTTATTACCTAAGCTCTTCTTTCTTTTGTTGAATTTTTTGATAAAAATCTTGCCATTTGGATTGCGGAATTAATTCACTTTAACTCACGGGGACGGAAGAGAATGAGTTTTACTTTTCCCCAATAACGGCGAGGAGGTTTAGGGATGGTTTCCGTCGGCGCGACAATTTTGCGGGCAGAACGCGTCTCGCTTCGAGAGGACGAGGGACAAAAAAGGGGTGAGCTTTGTTGCACGATTACAGCGAACGGGAGGTCTGCTCGTCTCGATGGACACAGGCGACTATGGAACCAGCCTGCTGGAATTAGGTTTGCTTTAACCCGAACGATATCGAGACACGCCAGCCTTTGGGAATAACGAAACAAAGGAGAAGAGAAAATCGAAAGCAAAGGAGAAACTACAGGATCAAGAAACCATCTTTAGCACGTAATCCAACGAATAGGTCAGGATAATCCTCTTAATTTAACAGAGTGTTCTAACAGAAAGAGAAAGTGCAATGTACTTTCTTAAGTCTTTCTAAGTGCTAAATTATATGAAAGGAAAACAAGGATAGTGTATATACTTTATGCCACAGTTCAGTACTAGAATGCAAAAAATACAGATCCCTGGATCGAATGTTTCTTGCTTTTCTGACGGTCATTGCCCGGTAACTCCCTGTTTTTTCGAGCAGTAACCACTCGAATCGTTACAAACGATCCGTATACCACCGCGATACCCTGCTTTCCCTGCGTTTTTCACCCTCTTTTGCTGTGCATTAACTGTACGCTTATTGTTAATTGCGTAGCAAATCTCCCGCGGTCAATTTTCTAATCGGCAAAGCGCGAATCTTGTCTATTCAGTATTCAAAAAGAAATTGTTAGAGATAAAAGTGAAACTCTCTATAGCGCATTAAAATAATATAAAATCTATAATATATCATATAATCTAAAATTTAAATCTTTTTCATTTTAATTATGTAAGTTATATGAACGTAATTAAATGAAAAATAGATTTGTGTCTATAAAAAAAGATTATATTAGAAACAGGTGAATGAACATAAAGAAAAAAATCAATTCTTGATTCTAATTTTTTAAATCAATTATATAAATTATTAAAAATTTAATTATATGCGGAAAATATAATAAATATTTAAATTCAATTAAGAAATCAACAAATTAAAAAATTATACACACTCAAAAAATATAGTAACTATTGTCGCAATCTAAAATTTATTGCTATTTAATAATCATTTCCGAATTTTAATAAATCCATTCATTTCATTCATTTTTCAATTAAACAATAAGTCCATAATATTTCATCAAAATTGACAAGAGAGAAATTAATCAAAACTGAAGCTCATACACGATTGAGAACCATCGTAACCAAGTTATCATTCTCCCCAAGAACTAGATGGAGGATGCATGCACCCTCTTCCCTCAGGAGGGTAGGTACGTGTCCTGCAACAAGCGTGTCCTATGTTCTCACACCCTCTCGAGATTCGAGGAAACCCTGTTGTTGTCATGACTACCGAACTCCCATGAGAACAAAGTTATTTTTACGTCTGCCATATTACGCTGGTTTCTGATAAGATCTGATTAGCATCCTTTGCTTCTCCGTAAGTAAAGTTAAAGCCTATCCAAATATCTTTAAATCGCTAATTCACGCAGACGTCGCGTCGTACCAAATATAGCCACTTAAATAAGAGATAAAAAAAATAACATATCTAAAGAAAAAAAAATATAATATCAAAATTTGATAATAAAATTGAATTAGTATATTATACAATTATATAAAATATAAATCTACGTAATTTAAAAAAAGTGTAATTTAAGGCTACCTTATCAGATTGTTATATCAGAGGTAAGAAAACATTAATGATTAAATTCAAATATAAATATTTTTTAATAAAATAACATTTGCAATTGATAGAATAAACTTCTAAAATATATTAAAAACTATTTTTTCGGGGAGAAATTAAATTATATTCATCTCTAACTATATTGTTAATTTGACAATATGTTATAGTTGTGAAATTAATATATTTCATTATTATCATAATTTATTTCATTCTTATAGTTATACATACTTTATTCCGAATATATAATAATAATTTATTTATTAAAAATGGAAGGAAAGTTTTTGGTATCGATCTTGCAAGATCGATTCTATCGATCGTAATTATTGTTTTATTGAAACATATTTTCGTATTAATATATTTTATAAGAATTTTTAGTATATATTTTCTCGCTTCTGAGATAGTAGTAGTGAATAAATCTCAGCAGTAATAATGGAGTATTAAATATTTTATTTAAACTGTTTGTAGTTTTATATATAATATGAGATATTTTCAAATTTTTTAATCAAATTATTTTTGGAAAAATTCATGTAATAAAAAATTACTAGAAACTGATCTTTTTTTTTCTTCTATACACGTATATAGTTGCAGCGTTATTTTCATTTTCTACTTTCTCTCTTTCGTTCGTCTCTTCGGCTTCCTCTTCAGGATGCTTGTAATTTGTTTTTTCGTAGATCACCGACCGGCGCCACGTGGGTTATGTTTTATGAATGAGTAGCTCACCTACGCGCCATTACGACGCGTGCACGTGCGTGCACACGCACTCGCGAGAGAACGAGCTAAATTTACCTGCACTGCCAATCGCGATGCAACCAGGCCCAACCCTGCTATTGTGCGCTGCCTCGTGTAGGCATCCACTCGCATACGCTAACTGGCCCACACAAGAGACAAGCAAGACATCAGGCCCCCGCGACTATCCTTAAGATCCCAGAAACCGCGAACGTGTACAAAACTTTCGCCAGTGGGTTTATCTTGCATAAGAAGGATAATAATTCGTCTTTTCTACAACAGTTATGTACTTTCAATGTGCAATTTCTTTGACAATGCAGTATAATTCTGCAGTATAACTGTCTATGTGCTACCGTCACTATTTTATGTAAAGTATAGATAATATAATAATAAACTTGAGTTTCTAAACATGTTCTTCTCTGAAATAAAATTATTTTTGTTGAGATTTATAGACATAATAATTACAAAGTATACAGTCTCAAAATAAACGTACAGCTCTATATTGTTACTTTAATTTTATCTTATTGATTAAATTGTAATTGCATATAAAAATTAATAAACTCATTTCCTTATATAATATTGTCTTGCTTGTTTTTCGCATGTAAAGCAAATACTGTATGTAAATTTCGAAAAGATTTATAATTATTTTTGCAACTATCCATTCTGAAACCTAATAAGGAATCTCCTTTGAAAAGAACCTACTCTTCGGACGAAATCTGTACGGCAAACGCGTGTCATTCGCAGACAGCGTATTACGAATTCAGGTTCCGTCACGTCGAAATTGCTATAATTCTTTCGACTCACGTATAGCGCACAGGAGACCGCTAACTCGCTCTCCGAAACGCTCTAACGAGCTTCGACGTTTGCTTGGGGTCGCACTCCTGATTCGACAGTAGTTCTTCCCAAGTAGCATCCTTTTGCGCTCCAAAGAAAGATAGAAAAGCTCGAGAACACATGCCTATTATATCTTTTCATTTTTCAAAGATGACACCTTAGCAATACTGTCTCATGTTTTATCTTAAAAAATAATTGTTTTTATTATCTATACTTAAGCACATTAATTATTTTACATATTTTATTAAATATTTCAAATAAATTGTAATAGTTAATTAATTTTATCGTATATCTTTGTATAGATAATATACCTCGAGCTATTACCTATATAATTGTATATTTAAAATTTTTAAAGAATTTTAAAAGAAAAAGAAAATGTATCATTCATTTTATTTTATTTTATTTATTAAAACGCAAAATTTTTTCTTTTTCGCATATAATTTAAAAAGACATGTTAGTATAGTGAATAATTCGATTAAAACGAAGAGAAGGTAAGTCTGCCATTGACGTGGGTTTATAATTGCGGTTTCAACGCCGACAGTGACACTGGTTCTGTGACGTGGTTTGACATGCCTGTTTTCGCGCGAAACGTATCGGTACGATATTCGTGTGATGTGGCATTTCCGCATGGCATTTGATGTGGACGCAGTATGGCACAGAATCCGAAAAGTCTCTGAGAGTATATACGGGGAATATTGATTTTTACGCATCGGGCGTCCTTCTTCAGACGGCCAAAATTTCTTTCGAGTAGTATACGATCAAACATATGTCAAAAATAAATAATATAATAATCAAGACTAAAATATTGGATTGTCCGGAAAGTTCGTGCCGACTAACTTATATAATTTAATAAATGTATACTAAAATTTAAATTTTTTGCGTTTCAATTTTCCTTCAACATCGGCACGAACTTTCTGGGTAACCCAATATAATAAAATATTAAATTGAATCAAATTTATTCTCATAGAAATTTTGATTTGCATTTAAACAATTTACACGCCAACGATGCCAGAATAATTTTATCATTCTTTTTGCCATAGGTAACAACGTTGGGAACGATCCTGATGGTAACAAAAGATGAGCAACAAACTGCGAAATAACATCGAAAAAAATCCGTGCAGAGCGAAACTTGATAGGGATGCGAAATTCGTTTTTCGTTATAAGCCGGATACAGCATTGTCGACGTATTTATTTAACACCACCACCCTGGATGCGTCTATCTCGATTATTTTTTCAACATCCTGATGCATCCTGCTGTGCGGCCGGATTATGAGTATTTATGTGTTCAGGGCGCGGCATGAATAGAAAGAGAAATATTTGTTCTGATATGAAAACATCGAACAAACTAAACGCGTATGAAAGATAACAATTTGAAAATTTGAGAAGCTACATTTTCTTGAGAGATGTCCTGCATCCTACTATTCATTTCAGCATATTCAAGCTCGTGACTCACTTCGCGATTCAATTAAAGATCTATTTTCCCGGTAAGATGACTTGATAGGTGGAGATATGTGCTTGCCTTGGGGTAGGTTCATCCCTATATCGAACGTCGTAGAACAAATATATGTACATATACGTATATCGAGTACAGACATACGTGAATACGACCTAAATCATTTATCGTCCGATTGCCAATTTACAGCCCCACGAAAATTGCTCTTGTCAGGCTGTGTGCCCTTTTTCGCGCGCCCTTCACATTATTTCAAGTTCTTCTTTCTCAATCGATTCCACGTGCTTCAATAAAGTAATATATATATATATATATAAAATAATATTAAAAATATTAAGTACATTAAAGGACAATCAGATTAAAATTAAATAAAACTAAAATAAAATTTATTGCAACGACATTTCCAAACAAAATTTTTAACATATAAAAATACGAGTTATAATAGATGTTTATCGCTCGTATTTTATTTCACAAATATGCAGTTGCTATTTACGACACACATATAAGCTGGCTAACAACATCCCCTGCAATTTGCATTCGTAAATATTTGTATTGCGATTTGGATCGCTCATTCGTAAATATTTGTATTGCAACATAATGTCAAAATTCGTTGATATGAGATGGCAGTAACAGCAGTAACTCTCACTAGTCATGAAAAATATTTTTTTTTCTATAAGATATCAATTCTATTGCTGTTTATGGAAAATAAAGTAAAAAAATTGAAATTATAAAGTATTAATTAATTCACTGTTGTAATAAAATTTATGAATTTTAAAAGACAATGTCTTAGCTTCGATAAATATCTGTTGCATTTTAGTATCACATACTCAGCAAATAAGATAAATTACATGCAAAGAAAATAAAAGAGAAAGAAACATAACATCCAATAAGTAAATAAAGACGCGAAATTAGATCGTTCGTTTCCGCGCGAATGATTGAGCCACGCAAGACGCAATAATGACGCGGATAAGTTTACTTTGTCAAAAGGAATATGAACCAACTTGGTCCTTAGTGACGAGAAAGGGAAACAATCACCCTCCTTCCTGCAGGAAGACGTTACTGTTCCCTAAGGCAAATATCACAAAAGAATAAATGGAAAGAAGAAACGAGAGCTGTATTCACCGAAATCGATCGCTATGACATTAATCTTGAATTGTCATGATTGAAAACAACAAAATCTTATTTAATTTTTCAGAGATTTTTATTAATATTTTACAAGTACAAAAAACAAAGTCTAATTCTTAAATAAGATTCAAGAATAGAACATGGAAACGTTCTTAAATATCGATTTTGAGATTAAAAGTGCAAAATAATTTTTCTTCTACTTTTTGTAATTACACACATGTGTGTGCGTGCGTGCGTGCGTGCGTGCGTGCGTGCGTGCGTGCGTGTGTGTGTGTGTGTGTGTAATATAAGATTTTATTATATATATATATATGTGTGTATATACAGAATGTCTCTTAAGTTGGATCCGAGCTACATTGGGCGTGGAGAATAGATCAAAGGGGACAAAAAATTCTTATACTATTTTGAGATACTCGCTACTATAGTTTTCGAATTAGAAAAGGAAATGTCTAAGCCAATATGCGATTAAGCCGCGCCGCGCGATTTCGTAGGACGGCCCACTCAAGCGGCGGCGCGCAGGGAGAGGGAAGTAGCGCTTCGTTGCCTAGCACAGCCTGGCATGGCGGTTCTATGTGTTTCGCCGCATCGCACCTATACTATCCAAAAATGTTATTTTAGCTGAAGTTTTCCTTATACATTTCTTATCATTATAAATCGCATTATTTAGCACGATTAAATATGTTTTAATACAATTATAGATATATTAAGCGATGTAATTAGAGCATTACGCAAAGCGTATGCTGATCGTCGTGATACCTTTTCGCTTGCTTTATTATAGGATGTTGCTATTTAATTACACTTCGAGACACATTTCGTCACGTCGTTTTATGCTATATTTAGTCGGAGTTTTATTTTTTGACATGTTAACGCATGTACACTGAAATTATAAAGTATAAATTCGCGTAGATAGCCGCTACATTGTAAATCCAGATGTATTATTCCATGTACAATGACGCATTTGACTTGAGGTTTTTTTTTAAGGTCGCTTATTTTTGTTTGGAGAATAACATACTGGTCATTAAAATCGGAGAGGAACAGTAGGGTCCCTTTCTTTGTAAGTTACAGATTTTTTAAATGTAATGAACATGGGCATTAAATTTGATGGATAGTTTAATGAAAATAAACTAAAACACTCGATTTTCAATTAATATTTTTCAATACATTTAAGTTTTCAGTTACTACAAACTTAAACATCTCATTAACGTATACATAAATAATCTTTTCAGTGACAAAAAATTTAAATTTTATTTATCAGTGATTAAAGATTAATAAAATTTAAGAACGTTTCTAATGATGTACAATTAAACTTGTTAAACGGCAAGAAACATGTGAAAAAAATCTCAGTCAAATGCGTCATTTGTACATGGAATAATATTATAAAGGAATTAATATTATCTTCAATGCAATTTTAATGGGCAACTTGCTTTGATCGCAATCTAATGAACATTCTTTCTTTTGGATTACTCCTTTGGCAATCTACACGTATAAGGAACAAAAAGAGAACAGTGCACCTTGCATGATGAATGCTGGTAGCCGATAGCATCCCTTAAAGTAAACATCGCAGAAGGGCGACGGCGGACTTCTTGAGGGTTGATCAAAGTGCCTTCACACCCCCGGGCAGCATATTTGATAGTCTTCGCGACCCTCTTGCTACTCAAGAGAGGATCCTCGAGTCTTTTTACAAACGGAACACTGTATGTAGAACTATGAGGACGAAAAAGAGCAAGAGGAGAATGATATGGACTGTTCAATTTTTCACAGGTTGACCCGACTTTCCTTTACCTTTGCAAAATATAGTTCATTTTTAAAGACCATCTAAAAAATTCTTTAGTAATAAATAGTAGAAAGATGATTCTCTTACAAAAATTATTATTTTTTTTTAATATTTTCAGATTTAATTACAATTGTTTTAATTACAATTAATTTATTTAAAAATTCTAAGTATTTTATATTATTTAACAAT
>Ga0157364_1005138_pt1 | contig 13244 bp, 11 predicted proteins | sample AttsexASBM2_FD_111476 | JGI IMG/M metagenome (GOLD analysis project Ga0157364, IMG submission 111476) | Fungus gardens microbial communities from leaf cutter ant in Ribeirão Preto, State of São Paulo, Brazil - Atta sexdens ASBM2 | ecosystem: Host-associated > Fungi > Mycelium > Unclassified ... | reverse complement strand
GTACATAAATATTCATAGAACGATAGCATTTTAATTAGACGTTTAGAAGTGCGGTCAAAAATTGCCGCTACGAATGTTTCGAAACATTTTTTGATTGGTTGTTTTGATCAATTATAGTAAAATTCTTTCTTCCGATTGGTTAATCAAATGCTTCGAAGCATTTGTAATGGCAACTCGACCCTAAGTCTAATTTTAAGAACTTTGTTTCTTCATATGTAATCTACTAGTAGTCTCGAATTTTCCCTAATAGCACAGATCTCCAAAGGAAGTTCCAAAAAATATTCAGAGGATATTTCTACGTTCTAAGAACATTTACCAGAACGTCCCTCGAAGTGTGCTATTTGGATTATATAAGTACAGATTGCAGAGCTTTTGTATTAAGGAAATATCAACAAAGAATTAAAAGCAAAAATCAGTCACATTAAAGAATTACTGGTATTCATAGTTCATTCTTATTTTAAGACCGTCTGTAATGTCTTAAGATGCTAATGCGGCTTTCTGATTGGTCCTTGAAATCTTAGGAATGTACTTAAGACGATATTAAATATAAAATCCGACTATGAATATCGGCCATTGAGCTCTCCATTGATCAGTTTTCTCAACCAATGGCTGTATTCAGCAGACTCAACAATTGAGTGCTCGTTGCTATTGATGTATTCTTTCTAGACTGTGTTCCAAAGTTTACTGAAAATCTATAGTTTTTCGTTACGTCCACTATAGATTTTTAGTACTAGCAGTAAAATTTGGAACTCAGCTCTAAAATGCTGATTGGATGATCTAAAAGAATAACAGCGAACGCTCACTCAATTGTTGAATTGGCTGAAAGTAGCCAATGGCTAAATCAAAAATTGCTTTAAAGCATTTGTAGCATCGCGTATCCAAAAGCACGCTTTTATCAAGAAAAATCGCGTTCTGAATACGGGGGAATATAAGTTCGGTAACCTATATGAATCTTAATAGATCCGTGATTGCTGAAGTTTCAATAAATAAACAGATACATCCACTGTCAACATCAAGGTTGAAATTGCATTGCTAGGTTAGATCTCAGATTTCGTGATCTGTAATAGTTTCTGGTCTACAAGTATGCTATAAGAAGGAACCTACAGTTATATTGAATGTAATCATAACATTATTATATTTTGACAAGAAACAGCTGAGTGAACTAAAGTAACTTACGAAATTATTATAGATCGCTATTTCTATTACACTGCAGACAAACAGGAATCTCTCTTTTTAAATGAAAAAATGTCAGCTCTACTCTTTTATACTTTATTTTATTTTCTGATGTCCGGATGTATCATCTATCCACCTACAGAATTTGTCTCAGCGGGATTAACCATTAAAGATGTCTTTGCGAATTGGCTTGGCAGTGAAAATGAATTTTTCATACAGTATCACATCAGGAGGAGTGTAGCCACGTTACTTTTACACTCTGCACTGCCTCTAGGTAATAAACATGTTTTTTCTCTAATTATATCCAGTCATCTGCTTTCACTTTTACAAACATTTACAGCATACGATTTTTTCGTACAGGCTATGTTCTAGGACTGTTTTTCTTCAACCACATAGATCCTGGAAAACTGTTGTTAGTCGATGGGAATTACCTTGGGCCATTGATTGTTCTTTGTGTCACCATTGCTCCACTTTATATCCTGAATAAGGTTCTTGAATGGTCTGCACATAATTGGGCCACACATCCTATAGCACAAAATCTATCTGTGTATAGTAATAATAATACATCATGGACGGCTGTTGCCTCGGATATTAATACAGAATATCGAAGGTTTCATTCAAATAGCTAGCTTATACTTAGGAATTTAAATCACATGCATACCTATTGTAAGTACACTTAGTATTTATACTAAAATAAAATTTTATTTTAGAATAGATAAAATTGTTATTGTCACAAATAGCGTAACTCGTGTCGTAGCGACGGACAATTGGATCATTAAAATCACGCCTTATAAACTGCAAGTGGCGCATCAAAGTGACGCGACTTTAGTTGTGAATAAAAGCGACGTCCATTTCATGTCACCGACAACAAGAGATCAAGTTCAGTTTATCAATATACAGGTATAACAATAATTCATAAATCACTTCCAGTTGTACTGACTCAGTTATCCATATCATTTTCTAGGTAAAACCTATGCGGGCTATGGCACAGGAATTTGATATAAGATTAAATGCGTTGGATTTCAAGGATTTGCAAGATAAAGTTTCACGGCCGATTGCTATATTGCACAATATAACATTCCATAGAACTTTGCTTGATAGATTTATCGATATTTTTAAAGAAGAGGTCAATAAAAACCCATTCTATGATACTGCCGAGGTCAAGTAACATACTGTCATCATCTCAATTATCAATAATTATTTTGTTTTTTTTCTCTAATCTGTTTGCCTTCAATTATTAATTTGTACTTATATAGGAGTTAAATCAATGTATTGGATGTATGCAAGCGTTGTCGAATGTAAAATTAAATAGATTATGCAGCAGTGCCGATACTAGAGACCTTGACGATTGCACGACGTGTTATTGCCGTCCAATGTGGTGTATAGAATGTATGGCGAAATGGTTGGTACTTTTTATTGTTATTATTCTTGATTATTTTTAAGTTAAATTATGTATTCAGACAATATTTTTAATTATTATTATTATTATTTGAACAGGTTTGCCTCGAGACAAGACGAGAATGCACCAGAAACGTGGCTGTCCTCCAAATGTACCTGTCCTCTCTGCAGAGCACGATTCTGTGTTTTAGATGTGTGTCTTGTAAGAAATTCTAGCAATTAATATATAAATAATGGGCATTATTTTGAACTATTCTTATAAAATAATTCTTATTTGTACCAATTTTAATACAATTGTTAAAAGAATAATATCTAAGATTCATTTAGATGAATATTTTTTTTTACATGAAAAAATATATTGGCTTATAAAAAGTTCACTCATTACATACAAATTAATGGATAAGTCACTTTTGTGAGATTACTAATTAGTAAAATAAAAATCAATTTATTTTATTATCACAAAAACTGATAAACATCAAACATTATGAAGTTTAACATATTATAAAGATACATACAAAGATTGCTATTTTAATAATAATAAATATCTGCTGAGGCAGTAATTTATGAAAAGTTGTTTGATTTGTCTCATGTTTCATTGTATAACAACTGTATGCATGTTTTGTATATACAATGATAACTCGACAATATATATTTTACATAAAATAAATTATTTACAGAAAATTCAAAGTGTCATAAGTCTAGGTGCGATATTCATTGCCATTAATTCCTGGAAAAGTAACTTCGCCGCATACGGTAGTCTAATTTGTGCAATTTGCGTCTTGTTTTTACAACCTTTGCATTCGAAAGTATTATTCCGCAAATTTGCTATAGCAATTAAACCACAAAAATTACATATGTGAATTCTATATGGATCCGATACTTCGAACAAACGTTCTCGTAGAAATTGCGCTGCGCCGTGAGAAATTTGACAATCTCGTTCCATCTCTCCGAAACGAAGTCCACCATCCCTAAATAAATATACAAGCATGTGTGTGTATATATATATATATATATATGCGTGTGCGTGCGTGCGCGCGCGCTTGTGTGTGTGTGTGTGTGTGTGTGTGTGTGTGTGCATGTGCGTGTGCGTGCGTGTCATAAGTTAACTTTTTTTTATATTAAAGTTAACAATCTTGAAAATTTAATTTACGAGGGACATGTCACAACTGAAATTAATTTGATTCTCCTTGAAATGTTATTAAACACACAAATATAAGAGATACGTATTTTTTTATACGCTCATATTTAACTCATATTTAACGGGTAAAACACTCTTTAGAAAAAAAATGGTATTTCTTTTTCGAATCGTCGGAAGTATGAAAAATGGAAAATTTTTTATCAAAAGTATTTAATGAAAAAAATATTTTATTATAGTATTTTTTTATTTATTATGGTATTTTGAAAAGTTTTCGAGATAAACTACGAAAATATGTACTAAAAAATGGAGGGATTTGTTTAAAAAATTCTAAATGACCTTGACATTCAAGGTTAAACTAATGATATCTTACGTCCCCCTCGAAGTCACAAAATTTTTGTTTGAAATATTTTTCGATTTAATGCAGTATTTCTAAAATATTTGAATGGAGCTTTTAAAATGGGATACTTTATGTAATGATTTAAATATAACCAATTGCAGACTACGTTTAGATAGTCTCCTTTCTTTCCGCGGAAGCGTTCCGTTTGATCACGTTACAATTGATCACAACCACTCACAACAGCCGGTATCTAAAGTTTTTCTGTTGTATGAGCGCTGTGAGTGGTCAATTGCAACGTGATTAAAGGAGCCCACTCATCACCTGTGAATATTAGTGAGTGTTCATCAGTGCTCACTAACACTACCGCAACTCTGGACATGTAGTCATTTAAACGTAGTCTATAATTGGCCATATTTAAACCATTGTTATTTCAAAATTATTGCTTAAAACAAAAATTTACAAATAATCTTTTTACTTAATTTTCCGAGAATTTTCTTGCTATAGTATTGAGTCACGAATTTTGGAGTATCCTGTGTACGTGCATATATATATATATATATATATATACATATGAAATAGTGTGACAAATTAAAGTAACAAGAATAACAATTACCTCGCTCGTCCCTCCATAGGTTGTCTAACTAAAATTTGCACAGGTCCTCTTGCTCTACTATGGATCTTGTCATCTACCATATGTTTTAAACGTTGATAATATGTCGGTCCTAAAAAGACTTGCGCGTTGATCTTACGACCTGTATGTCCGTTATACATCACTTCATTTCCTCGCAAATGATAACCATATTCTTGCAAAAGCGTGGAAATCTTTTGCACATTCACAGCGTCGTTAAATGGAGTAGCGTCACCAATCTCTCCTAAGAATGCATTAAATTTGTAAGCATGTTTGTTTACTTAAACTTCAGTAAATTACCATATTACCTTTATTGGCAGAAACTTTTCCTTGAATGCATTCAATCAAGTGACCAATAGTCATACGAGAAGGGATAGCGTGAGGATTGATAATAATGTCGGGTGTAAGACCTTCAGAAGAAAAAGGCATGTCTTCTTGTCTGTACTGAATTCCACATGTACCTTTTTGTCCGTGACGCGACGCAAATTTGTCGCCGATTTGCGGAATACGTACACTGCGCACTCGGATCTTGCAGAATTTATATCCTTCGCTATTCAATGTCAACATCACCTGATCAACAATACCGGTCTCGCTGTTTCGCAAGAAAGTCGACGCGTCACGTTTCGTAAAACGTTTTGTTGTACTGTCCAGCTAAAAGATAAACAAAAAGAATTAAAATATTGCTATTGTTATTTTTTTCTTCCATTAATAAAGTCTACTTGTCGAAGCATAATTAAAGAATATTTTACCTCGTCGTCTGTTTCTGGTAAGGTTATCGTTTTTCCTATGATTACATCGTCACCAGATACTCGAATTCCAGGCGCAATGATCCCATCATCGTCCAATTTGTCATATATAGCATTGCGCATTCCTGAACAAGTTAAGCGCGAGGGTTTCTCGAATTGTTCCTCCTGGTCACCAATCTTCTTCGACTCGGATTCCTTATAAGAACGATAAAACACCGATCTGAAGAAACCCCTCTCAACGGCACTCGCATTTAAGATAACGCTATCTTCTTGATTGTATCCCGTGTAACACAGGATTGCAACAATGCTGTTAATGCCAGCCGGTAATTCACGAAATCTAAGATATTCCATAGATCTCGTTGTAACCAATGGTTTATGAGGATAATACAGTACGTGAGCCAAAGTGTCCATGCGCACGTGAAAGTTTGTAATGTATACACCCATAGCTTGTTTACCCATAGCGCTCTGAAAAATAACAGCTTCTATGCACTGTATCTCATAAAAAAGCATAAACATTTTTCAAAGAAAATGCAGCGATTAAAATCTGCTGCTAATACCTGATAAGTATTTCTAGGACTCTGGTTATGATCGGGGAACGGTATAATGGAAGCGCACACACCCAAAATCATCGCCGGATGGATCTCGCAGTGCGTGTACGTTGTACAATATGCGTACTCTTTCTCTTGTCTGAGATCATCGGGTGACATAGCTATCATAACAGTTTCTTCCTCCAGGGTATCTATATATTCCACTACACCGCTACCTACCAATTCTTGCCACCTGTAACATTATACATTATAAATCGTCGTAACATTTATAAAAGCAGATGATTTATATTATCAATCAATCATTATCAATAATTGAGATAGAATTTTTAATAACTTGAATAATTTTTTTAAGATACATTGTACTCAGTATATTGTAATATTTTGATTTTATATTTATATTTTGTATTTTTTTCTAATTATGATTTTAATTGCACAAGTTGTGTCTACAATGTATATCATATTTACAGAAAAAATATTCGACTATCTCACTCGCTTTAAAAACTGTCGCTCTGCATATCAGATTTCTTATAAACAATTAAACAGACACCTTGCGTTATAAATTTTCTTATGACGACTCAAAAGCAGATCGAGCGCTTACCCGTCATTGTTATAATCTCTTTCCTTCAACATGTTAATATGTCTTGTCTGCAGTAATAAATTTTGACCTTCCACTATGAGCAAAGGTCTGCTGATCCTGCCAGCGTCCGTGTATATCCTTATCTCACGATCTCTAATATCGCGAACCATCGATACTTCCGACACAATAATATCCATCTGTCTTCTCAATTTACGTAAAGTGGCCATCAATTGATCTGGATCTCGATGAATGCCGACCCAACATCCGTTCACGAATATCTTTGTAGCATCGGCGATTGCACTCGGTGCTATCTCTTCCAGATTCTCCATGGACCATTCCTCCAAGAATTCCAGAATAGGAGATGGCTGCGATCCAACGCTTATATATGCCATCAGGGCTAGATTTTTCACTAGTCCTACAGCAGCACCCTCAGGAGTCTCCGCGGGGCAGAGCATACCCCATAAGGTGTTGTGCAATTGACGTGGTTTGGCAAGTTTACCATCTCTTCCAATAGGCGAATTCACTCGTCTTAGATGCGACAGTGTTGACGCAAAAGTCAACCTATTCAATACCTGTGACACACCTGCTCTTGCTTGATGCGCCTTCTTCTGATCGCCCCAGTTACCAGTAGCAAGCGAGTATCTTAGACCGTCCGTTATAATTTTTGTCTTGATGGCCAGCTCGAGATTAAAGTCCTTCCCTCGATCTATGAACTTCTGTGCGTACAGACGTACCTCCTTCATTAGGTTCTTAAACAAACCTCGGAACAAAAATGCTAACAGAGGCCCAGCTAAGTCCAATCTCTTATTACCGTAATGATCGCGGTCGTCCAATTCCCTTCGTCCTAGAGATGCCGATAATAATCTATGGACCATATAGCCGAGGAAATATGCCTTCTTAGTTTCACAGAAATCACTTATGCCAACGTGAGGCAGCATTTCCTTTTGTAAGATTTCTCGGGCATATTTAATTCGCTTCTCCTTTGTTACTCCTGGCTTGGCGCCTCTAGTACCGATAAAATTCAAAGCGACATTCTGTTCTTGTATGACGAAAGCTTCATCCAAGGATGGCTTCACCATTTCCATCATCTCAGGGTCGTCGAAATCGTAAATAATATGTTCGAGAATATCGCGATCGGCCACAAATCCGAGTGCTCGAAAAACCACCATTATGGGGATTTCCTGTTTAATGTAAGGAATAATGGCAATGATGCGTTGGCCTATAGCAGACTTTTTAATACTGGCACCGCTCTTGGCCATCATATTGATCCATAGAGTTGAAGTTGGACGGGAGCTGTGTTCCAAGCATGAGCGTATTTCCGCCTTATAAGCATACTTACCGTCTTTCATGCTGAATACGTAGACAGTATTCGTCGCCATTTTTTCTTGAGCTATAAGGACTTTCTCCGAACCATTAATAATAAAATATCCGCCGGGATCTAACGGGCATTCGTTCAATTCCGTCAAGTCACGATCGGATAAGCCGGCAAGTAAACAATACTTTGATCTCAACATAATCGGAATTTTGCCTATAAATGTTTTTTGATGTTGCGTCTCAACTGGATCTTCACCATCCTTTTCGATCGTCTTAGTGATATCCACGTACAATGGCGCGGAATATGTTAAATTTCTCAATCTAGCTTCATTGGGCATCATAGGAGATGGTGCACCATCTTTTTCCCAATGAGTTGGCTTTGACAAGTAAATCTGCTCAAATTTCAACAAATGTTTCACAGGCTTTTCTATCTCGCCAGTGGTGTGTTGCGCTTCCGCCTGTAATTCAATCTGTGGTGAATCCTCCACAATACGCTGAACGGACATTTCAATAAATTCATCGAAACTATCCAGTTGTTGTCGTACAAGTCCTTTTTCATCAAAATATGCGTTGATGAGGATCCAGCAGGCCTCTTGCCAAAGTTTTGACGAGATTTCTTCTTTATCTTCCTCATCATATTGATCTAGGATAGGTAAAAAAAACTTTTTATACATTTTTCTTTTTAATAATAAATTGTGTAAGCAAAGAAAAAAAGTATTTCAGTGTTTCTTTTTTTTTGCATATGATCGACATATTCCGTTAGATCTAGAAATATAGACCAAATAGATACAAAACTTCACTGAGTGCTCAGTGAGAAGTCATAATTAAAGTCATAATTAAAGTCCAACCGAAATTTCAGTTTCGATCAGTTTTGATACACGATTAGGGTTTCGGTTTCGGTCAAAATTAAGAGAAAATTTCGGTGGGTAAATCAAAACTGTTGCAAAACAAGTTGCAACGCGTCGGTGAGCGTTGAAAAAACAACTGTTCGATTTTAATTATTAACTCGTTGATTAAGCGTAACACAATTTGAATATAAACTTTAATATGATCTTAATAATAACTGTAATTTGATTTCTTTAAAAGTTGAGGATACAATATTATTATATTATTATAATTAGATATTTTAATATAATCTTGTTTTTTAAAGAATACATAAATTTATCATAATTTCTGAAAATTGATATGAGCTTTGTAAAATCAATTTAAAAATGTTGATTTTGACTCCGGTCGAAAAATGTGACTCCGTTAGCTTCTCTCTCTCTCTCTCTCTCTCTCTCTCTCTCTCTCTCTTATAATAAGATTTATTTAAGTATTGATTTCGATTTTGTTTTTGATCAAAATTGAATGAAACTAGAGTCTGATTAAAGTCTGACCGAAACCACATTTGGACCTTCAAAACCAAACCAAAACCAAAACCAAAACTGAATATTTGGTTTTGGTTTTAAAGGTCCAAATGTGATTTCGGTCAGACTCTAGTCATAATATTGAATGTACTCTATGTAATCTGCTGATCATTCTGCTAATTAGTATCTTAAGTCTATTCTATAATGTTTCCTCTCTTTGTTTCCTGTTTCTTGCCTTTTATTTTTTTTTCTTTCAACCATTTTATCGACAATTGTATTTTTTGTTTCTTTCAAAGTTCGTTAACTTTTATCTTAAGTGACATAAAACAAAAAACTAGATAAGAAGCAAAAAGACAAGATGTAAAAAACAGTAAAAAGCAAGAAACAAGAAATAAAAAGTATTGTAGAATAAGCTCTAGATTCCTGTATTATTTTTTTTGTACTTGTCAGAACTAGACATATATTTGAAATACTTTTACTTAAAAAAGAGTATTTATAAGACAATTGTATTTTGTAGTTTGTATTTCAACAGCACACATAAGAATATTTGATATTTTGTGGAAGCATGTAAAAGTATTTTGTATTTTATATTTCAAATACTAGAGATTGACAATCAATCATACTATTATAAAATACAAAAACCAATCTTTTGATTTTAAATACAAAGCACTTTCATGTGCTCCACTAGAATAAAAAATACATTTGCAAATACTGTGTTTTAAATAAAAGTAATTTAAAAGTAATTTACGATATCGAGAATATCGATGGAAAGTAAAGAACAGAAATTATAGAAAATTTGTTTGCATTGCCTGAAATCCTCCAAAACTTTTGTATTTAAACAAAATAAATATATATGTTCAAATGTTGAAAATAGAAAATGAAAATTCTAAATAAAAAGTACAAGCGACGCAAACAGGCCCGATTTCAAAGCTGTATTTCTCCTACATGAGAAAATCAACAAGATTTGCATCCTATAACTTTAATTTAATTCTATTACCTCAGTACTTACCGTCTTCGAGACCGAAAATATTACTCATATTTAAATTGTAAAATGTATGATTTCGGAATGTAATCCAAGTTATTCGCAACCTTTTTTTGTAATTTCTTTGGGGAAATTAAAGCCAAGCAATGCGACATTCAACCGAAATACAACGATTACTGACAATTACTGGCAGAGTTTAACCGCCGATGGCGACATGAACAATATGCGACAATAATGGCAATATACAGCATAGTAGCCAATGGCAGCGCCACCAACGGTATCAGTAAAGTCACTAGATTAACAAAGTATCGCGAACTGCCGCCATTTTGACTCCATGACGCGCGGTTATTCAAAACTTGAACCTCATGCGCTGCGGGTTTTGCAATTTTCAACACAAGCAACCGGGCATTTTTGATAATAACAGAATCAAGTTCTTTTTCTTCTTTCAGACCCCTGTATAGATTTCCGACCTTTTAACAAAATCAGATTAGGATAGCATTCGACGCCCATTTCGGCTCCAAATATTAATTTAGTGAATTTTCTCATCAACGGACTGAAAATTTGCATAAAGAAACATAACTTCGTAATTTTATAAGATAAAATTCATTAAATTAACTTGTTTGAATTTTCAATTTATTTGAATTTTTAATTTCGTTTATTAAAATTCAACAATTATTTTACATATGTTAGAAAATTAAAATTTTTTCATTCAAGAATCCATTAAACTATCCTTTCTGATTAAATTATCCCTTCTATGGATAGTCAGCACGTTTCTGTTCTAAGGATTTAGTACAGAGACGAACCACATTTACTTTCGACTATACGATTTTATCGATAGTATTAGAAAATATATAGTCACGTAGTTCTCAAATTAAAAATTTATACTGGCGGTAATGTAGCGATTTTGATAACAAGATAACAAGAAAAAAGTTGGCATGGTATACACTATATTTGTTGGTTGTGACAGATTTCCTAACCTGAATAATCAAACTTTAATCTTAATGATTAATATAATATATCTCAGTTCACGGTGCAGAGCGACGTTTTTTTCTTGTCAAATCTTTATTTTACTGGAAAACACATCGATTAAATGTATTTTTGTCACAATTTGTGGTGACTGAGATACTCTTTTAACTTTTACTGTGCTCTTGTCCTTACATTTAATTGCATAAATCTGTTATTTATTAATCTAAGTGGTTACTGAAAATACTATCATTATGACAACCGATGTAATGGTAACATTAAAAGAGCCAAGAATGATAAAAATATGTGCCCCGATGGTCAGATACAGCAAGTAAGTAGAAAACAATATTCTAAAACTTCTAAGATACACTTGTGTGTATTGATTTCTTGCTTTTTATTAGACTACAGTTCAGAACACTTGTGAGACGATATGGATGTGACATATGCTTTACACCCATGATTTTAGCAGACTCATTTGTGCAATCTTCAAAAGCTAGGGATAATGAATTTACCACGCACGAAGGAGATGAGCCACTGATTGTTCAATTTGCAGCTAAGACTGTAAACGATTTTGTTAGTGCTTCAGTGATGGTTGCACCGTAAGTTTATTATGAATTTATATACATCTGTGATTTTGATGGTATGGTTCTTTCTTGCATATTTTTGTATTCTTCTAATTAACAGATATTGCAATGGTGTAGACCTAAACTGTGGCTGTCCACAGCGTTGGGCCATGCAAGAAGGTTATGGGGCTAATTTATTAAAAAAACCAGAACTCGTTAAGGATTTGGTGTATCAAGTTAGAAATCACATTCCAAAACCGTTCACTGTTTCTGCAAAGATACGACTGTTGAAAGATATACGTAAGACGATAACATTGTGTCAAACTTTGGAAAAGGCTGGTGCCTCGTTCTTAACAATTCATGCAAGAACGCCTGAGATGCGTAATGAACCAATCGATTTGGATAATCTTAAACTTCTTAGAGATTGTATACAGTTACCCCTCATAGCAAATGGTGATGTGAAAAGCTTAGAAAATGCAGAATTTTTATTCAAAGAATCCAGATGTGAGGGAGTGATGTCTGCTAGGGGTATTTTAACTAATCCGGCGTTATTTTCGGGATATCCTGTCACTCCACTCGTTTGCGTTCAAGATTGGTTGAACATTACATCGACTATGTCAACTGAATTTCAATGTTTCCATCATCATCTGGTATTTATGTTGGAAAAAATCTTGCCGAAGAAAGATCGAGTGTTATTTAATAGTTTACAAAATAAATCATCTGTTCTGGAGTTTCTAGAGAATTATTACAACATAAAACCAAACGCATCTAATTTAACAGAATTGACTAGGTGTAATTTTAGTACCTCGCATGTAACATGTAAAGAAAAATATATTAATTGTTGGGAGGATGATTCTACCGATTTTCTAGGATGTATTTTTAATATGAATTCGTAAAGAAAAGTTCAAGGAAACGTTCTCAAGCTGATATTTATTGAATTTTATACTTAAAACAATCTTACATACAGTCTTAAGATATCATGAATTGATATCAAGGATCAATATTTATAGTTGGTTCTTATGTTTAAGATCGTCTTAAGTATACTCTTAAGATATCACAAATTAATCAGATTATATTGGCATCTTAAGCATTGCTTAAGACAGTCTTGAAATAAGAACGGATTATGAATATTATCCAGTGGCATCTTAAAATATTATTTAAGACATTCTTAAAGTCAGAATTGACTAGGAATCTTCATCAGCCATATAAAGTTTCGCATATGGTTTACGTCTTGTGATAATAAACTTTTGTAAATCCCGCTCTACGTCGTCATGTTATTATTTAGTTCCTCGTATTTACATAGGTGGCGGTAGAATATATCAAACTTTCGAAAAAAGGACAGAAGATCCAGTTTTCTTTCCCCATAAGCATTCTTTTTAGTTTGTTCTGTATGCGTTTCATGTATTAATTTTATTATTGACGCAATTTTTTTCAATATATTTTTACTAAGAAAAATTAATTATTGTATTATCATATAAGGTTATTACGAAGCAACAAACGGTGGAAAATGAGTTATAATACACGTAAGTGT
>Ga0157364_1005137_pt1 | contig 13245 bp, 5 predicted proteins | sample AttsexASBM2_FD_111476 | JGI IMG/M metagenome (GOLD analysis project Ga0157364, IMG submission 111476) | Fungus gardens microbial communities from leaf cutter ant in Ribeirão Preto, State of São Paulo, Brazil - Atta sexdens ASBM2 | ecosystem: Host-associated > Fungi > Mycelium > Unclassified ... | reverse complement strand
GTACGGACCATTACTTTTTTGTATATATACCTCTGTGTCTGAGGGCTAGACCTCAGACTTAACAACATCAATTATTCCTGTTGATACTTTTCACTATCTGTCAATCATCATATCCTTATACTGAACCCCTGAAACACTATTCAACCCCAGTATCACAACCAGTGAGTATTTTATTTGTGATAAGAACCTTCTACATCTTTCCATTGTTACCATGTGACTTGTCACCATGATATCATACTAAACCCTAACCCTAGTTTTCAAAATAGAAAATAAATAAAAATAAAATAAAATAGAAAATAAAATAAAAAGAAACTTGGATCCAAACTTTGTAAGTCCAACAACTTTGATATAACCAAATAGTCAAACTTCTTCTGTTTAACTAGTATACCTCTTGAGCCCAGAGTCTAGCTATTCTTCTTAGCTAAAGGTCTTTTGGTTGAGGATAATGAGAGAGATAAGTTTTTTAAGAGAGTTCTGTATTGAACAGTCTCAGAGAAGGTTATTAAGTTCTAATGTTATAACTTAAAGGCTCTAAAGTAGATTAATAAGAGAAACCTTGTATTAGAATTGATATAAGAGAACTTGATAGAGTTTCTAGTACAAACTAATCTATCTTATATACCACAGATTATAGTCTATGTATATACTTTTCTATTTTATCCTAAAATATATATTTGTCATAAGGTTAGTATGCTATTACTATGTTATATAATATTATTTGTTCTAAGTCCTTCTTTGTTTTTCATCAGGTCATGTGATCCTGTGACTGTGACATGTGACATCACACTATCCCCTAGTCCTAAGTCCTAAAATAAAAATAAAAGAAAAAGAAAATAGAAATAAGAAAGAAATTGAAAATAATTAGAGTCCTCTGTCTTCAACTTTAATACTAAGTCTCTAATCTCTAATTTGAAATATACAATCAGTATAACAACTTGTAGAAATATAACATATAAGCTAAAGCCAAAAGTCATTCTAATCCATCTTCTATATTCTCAGATAATACAAAAATTACTTAGTTCTGGACTTTTGAGATGTTTTTTTGGATCTTAGATAATGAGGTATAAACCATGTCTAACAAAAGTCAATAAAAGAATCTTATATTAGAGTTGAATACAAGAGAACTCAATAGAGAACTCTGTACAGAGTTGTTTACCTTATATATTAAAACTTCATGTTTCATGCTAACTCTTCTAGCCTATCCTAAACAGCCATGTATTTGCCTTAAGGTCAACATATATTAAACATGTTGTATAATATCATCCTTCCAGAATCTTCTATACTCTTCTGTGTGATATATGATCATGTAATAGTGACATTATCATGTGACATTTTGTGATAGTATGATAGTGACATCACATTAACCCTAACCCTAAGTCCCCAAAAATAAACATAAGAGAAAAGAAAATGAAAAATGAGAGAAGAAAATATTTAGAGTCTATCATCTTGAACTCTGATATATCTGCTCATTTACTTTCCTATACTCTAGAAATACTTGCTAAGCACTCTAATTCTCTTCCAATTTAGTTGTTCTATTCTGAACTATCTCTAATTACTTAGGTATTATCATTCTTTTCTTATGTAAATAGAATTCTAACATACTAGAATAGACCTATTATTATATAGAGTAGTTGTCACCTTTAGAAATTCCCATTCTGCTTTTTTAGGTTTCTGAATATTTAAAGTATTCTGCTCTTCTGCCCAGTTACCTTAATACATAGTATGTTATCTAACTAGATGAATGTAAATATGTATTTAAGATTCTTGGCCCAATTATACATTATTTTATACAAAGTTTTGAGACATATTCATCTCCCCTTTTCTCAAAACCTTTAGATTGTTCTATATATATCTCAAAGAAATTTCCACTGTTCAAGAATGCAAAAACAAAGTTAATTTGCTATAAATGAAGACCTTATGCTACTATTATAGCACAGATCAAGTAGACTGACTCTAGTCTTATAGCTGATGTATATATCTTATCATAGTTTTCTTTCAAGACTTAGATAAAACCCTTTGCTATTATCTAAGCCTTTCTCTTATCTATGTTCCTATTTTCCAACTACTTGAGAATATATACTTTCTTTGACCTTATTATATTTTTGTCTACTGGCCTCTATATAATCTTAGAGGTACTATACTCTCTTAACATCTCAATCTTCCTAGCCATCAATCTCTACCACAGATTTGGCTATACTATTATCTTATAATATGTCTTTAGTATCCATATGTCAGTATTCACTAAGTATGCTGCTGTTTACTGAAAGTATTTCTATAATTCATATAGATATATAAAAGACTAGTACTCTTGGTAGGATTCTGTCTTATAACCAGTAGTAGCTCTTTTTCTATTCCAGCCTCATTCATAATATTCTTGTCCCCCAGTTCAATATCTATGTTAGATACTGGTAGTTTTTCCATCTCCTTGTAAAGTTCCAGAAGTTTGGCAAGTCTTAGTACTATCCCTTAAGAAAGAAGAACTATATTATACTTTGTATCTGATCTCTAGTTATCAGATATAATATCAATCTCTGGTATATTCTTTTTTTTATATCTCAAGAGGTTATTATTGTTCATAAATACAGATGAAGTAAGTTATATAGTAATATAAGTTACTCCTTCCTCAAAAATAACATTTTATGATTTGAATATTACTCCAGTTTTTTAATCAAGAAGCTTATATTCTTTTTTTCCAAAGTCTCTAATTAGGATAACTTTGGTTGATCTTGAACTAAGTTTGGACATGCTTAGATCTAATGGTATATATGTATATTCTATAATGTTAAATCATCTAAGATGAGATATGTTTTGTTATTTTCCAGTCCAGAGTTTAACAGGTATTTTTTTTGTTGTGTAACAAATGGGATGAAGTTTTGTACATACACCACAGTCTGTACTGTATCTGCCTAATACTTGAGTAGCAGTCCAGACTGTGCCATGATGATATGTTATATCTAAGATAATATGTATTTCTTGTTCTGCTAAACCATTCTGTTAGTGGGTATATAGTGTGGTAGACTTAAATTCAATACCAGTTTGTACTCTATACTCCTCCCAGACATTATTATACTACTCTCTTCCTATGTCTGAGCACACTTTCCTCAACTCCCAGCCTGTTTATTACTCTGCTTTAGCATGGTAAGCCTTAAACATCTCCAGTATAGTATCAGCTAACTTTCCATTTAAGAAAGCTATAGTATAATATGATGAAAACCCATCAGTTGGTGTCATGAATTAATAAGTATCTCCTACCAACTAGACTGGTGCTAGTCCCAATAAGTTAACATGTACTTGCTCAAGAATGTTTATTTTTAAATCTTTGGTGTTAGTGAAAGAATATGTTATATGTTTACCAAAAATACAATCTTTGCAAAGTCCTCCTATATTAAGCTATCTAATAATACTTAATCTATTGACTAATCCATTCAATAATATTAAGTGGATTACATCACTCCTTATATAAACTAGTTTTCTGTGCTATGTATCAAAGCTCATAGTCTTTCATTTAGATTGTACTATAATTTTACTTGGGATAGAGCCTAGGACATCCACAGTATAGAGCTGTTTAAAGCAAGCAGCTGTTATAATAGGTTGGTTGTTTAATGTTATAATGATTGCATTTTCTCTAGAGAAGTTTACATAGAGATCTTTTAATACAAGTTTAAAGATAGATATCAAGTTTGAATACAAACTTAGGATATATTATAGAAAATCACACTTTGTTTGATTCTATTGTTGTGGCAACCACTAAACCAAAATAGTCAATAGGTTACTAAGTAAATTTATAAGTGAAGTATCTCATAAAGATCATAAGAGAATTTGACAAGAAGTCCCCAATACATTCCTATACTATTTATACAGTAAATACAAAGTCTATGCTAGTGATAAATAACCCTACTCTAAAGTTCATGTATTATTTATAAGTCTACCATACTGTTATTACAAGGTAAACACATTGTAACCATGCTCTTAATATCATTGTTCTAGTTTATCTTACTATGTTCCAGATCTATAATATCACATCATGTGACCATGATCATCTGCCTCTTTATTGTCCAAGAAATAAAAGAAACAGAAAAGAAAAGAAAAAAGAAAAATCAAATCAAGAAAAATAAAGAAAAAAGAAAATAAAATCAAAATAAAATATAAGAATACAAGTGTACCATGATAGTAACCCCCTCTTAAGGTTCCACCCCTAGATGAGCTTGCCTACCTTTTACTTTCTATCTTGTCCAACTTTTCTCTAACTTCTTCAAATACTCATTTTTAAATTTCCTATCATTCCATCCAAACAAAATCTTTGCTGTATACTTTCCTAGTAACTCACTTCTCCTAAAAATCTCTGCTTCTAGATTCAATACTCACTCCTTCCCCTTCTCTTTTCTCATTTGTACCCTTCTTATTTCTTCCTCTCTAATTTCCTTCTCAAATTCTTCCACTAAGTCCATCATATTTCCCAAATTCTCTAACTCTTCCTAAGTGTCTTCTTCTACTGTATATGTCTTCCATCTAACTAAATACTTTGGTTTTCCCCTTCACATCTCTCCTATTTAATATCTTGTTGACTTTATACTCTTTTTCTTTTTCTTCCTCTATTTTTACTAGAGGAGATGGAATCTTCTTCTATCCTTTTACCTACTCCTGTGTTATATGTCAAGTCCACCCATTCTAAAGATATATCTTCACAGCAATGCTTTCATTAAAATATCTATAAGGCAAGCCTATCTTCTATAATAGCTACTCTCCTTACAATATGTTTCTACAGTAGTGATTCAACAATCCAGAGATCTAGTCTTCTATAATGGAGATACTCTTATTAAACTCAGTCTTCAATGGCAGAGTTCTCTTATCTGACCCCTGTCAGTGTCTCACTACTGAAACCACCACTTGAAGCAATACACTAAAACCCTAAGCATTTCCTATATCTCCAACTTGTATATAAGACTAGTAGTTATACTGTAATTCACTAGTCTGATAATCAATGAAGATAATCTCTATTGAACTTGATCCCTGATATTCAATGACAACACACCAAATTAGTACTCACTTATATCTCAGACTTTATTTATTCATCTAAAGTTATGCTATGTGGTAGACAGACAGCACAGCATATAAGCTGAAGCCAAAGTTGTTCTAACAAGTCTGCATTATTAAGCTTATTGTATGGAGTATCTATACTCTATGTATTTCTGAGCCAACCCCACAGGCTTTTGTCTCTTAATATGAACTATATCTAATATCCTGACATAATACTATCCTACTTATATTAACCACTGGGTAAATTTTAATTGACACCAATAATTCCAACTCTATTATATTTTCTGATATAATTTTCTTTATTTTATAAGACTCCACAAACTTTTTTATTAACTTTTTTGTCTCCTTATTTCTTATCTGCCACACCAAATCCTTTATACTCAACAATACATTATCTCCCACTTTATATTTAACTGTCTCCTCTCTATTTCTATCTGCATATTTTTTATTTCATTTTGTAATTTTGTTAATGCTGCTTTCATCTCCTCATGCATCTTCTTTATTTCCTTTACAAACTCTTCTGTCTTTGTATGCTTCCTTTTTTTTCTTATTTTGAAATCTATCCTCAACTCTTATCCATAGTTAATCTTAAATGATAATGACTTTGTTACTATGTATATCTTGTTGTTAAAGATGAACTTTGTAGTTGCTAACCATTCTAACCAATTGTTTTGCCTATGATTGATGTACATCCTTAAGTACCATTTCAGCTCTTAATTTGTTCTCTCTATCTGTCTATCTGTCTGTGGATAGAAAGCTGTTGATAACTTTATTTCTATTTCTAGTATCTTATTTAACTTCATTAATTCTACTACAAACTGTGGCCCTCTGTCCAAAATTATACTTTTTGGTAATCTGTACAACTTCTATATATTGTCTCTAAACAACTTTGCCAACTCTTTCACCATTATTTTTTCTATCATCACAATAAAATGTGATATTTTTGAAAACCTATCATATACTATTAAAACTAAGTCATTGTCAGAAGTATAGTATGAAGTATATATATAGTACCAGCCAGATGTCAAAGCTAAGCTTGACATTGCATACTTTTAGCATAACTGGCTCAGTAGCTAGTCTATTTCTAACAAGTTTGCTAATTCTCTTTTTTGTTATTATTTTTATTTTCTCTCTATCCATTTATTTCTCTTTTTTCTTTTACTTCATATAGTATACATCTTAATATATGTAGTTACAAAGTAACTACTACAGTCTACTCTCATACTCTATATAATAAATTGTTAATTTAAAAAAAATAAAAAATGTGATATGATATCATATATGATAGTCACATACAAGTCACAAAATGTAACAAAAACATGCTATTTATTACAGGGTGGTCACATATGTCACTGTCACAGGTCACACAATTACATAATACAAAGAAGAATATAAAAGATTTTAAAATAGATGATATTATATAGTATGTTATAAGACACTTGAATACTAATAATTTTTCTTTTTCTTTTCTTTTATTCTTCTGATTTTATATTGATTTTCTTTTTCTTTTTCTTTTATTTTTATTTTGGATAATGAAGAGGCATATGATATTGCAGTCATATGACAGGTTACATGATGTAACATCATAGATTTAGAACATGATAGTCTTGAGTAGAGAATGAGGTAAATATGAGATTGTAGCATGAACAATAGGGCAGGCTTAATTATTAGTAATATAGACTAGGCATGTTTTGTATATATAGAACTCTAATTTAGCAGAGACTCCTTGTCAAGTTCTCTTGTAAACTTCCCATATTATATCTACTTTAAGATTTACTCGTCTATGCTATTATTTGTTATTGTGATAAGTGGTTGCCACAATATAGTATAGCAACAGTATATTAGTCTTATAAAGTATATAAACTTTAGGATAAGTTATCAATAGTATACACACAGATCATAGTCTATAGTATATAAAATAGATTATTTTGTACTTGGAACTCTATCAAGTTCTCTTGTATTACTTAATATAAGAGTATATCTTTCATCTTAACCTAAAGATTTAAGCTATAATACTTACACTATGTAACAAGTTTCTTTGAAAAATCTAGTGAATAAATTGCAAAGCTTCTTAAGAGTCTCTAACAACACTATCCATTCTAGGTAATATACTTCAAAAGTATTCCTCAAGTCAAATCTTATAATTAAAGATACTAACTAATACTCTCACCAGTCTTTCTTAGACTGCTAGAACTCTCTAAAACTCATCCAAAAGTAATAATAGGTACTAGCAATGCTTACTCAATAAAATAAAGGTTAAAACTGCTCTCAAGTAGGAGAATTTGAATGTAAGTTCTCTTTCTTACTTCTCTCTACTTGTAACTTATGTATTAGTTTAAAAATACAAAAAATAGAACTAGAAAATAGAAACCAAAACCATAAAGAAGCTCTCTAAAGTCTTGCAAGTACATAGATATCTCTTTATTTGCAACTTAATATCAATCTGATGATCACCTTCTACTTGCAAGTGCCCATTTTATTCTTCTTTATTATTTCTATAGTTGTCTCTACTTACAAAGCTATTTTGGTCTCTATCAGCTTCCAATCTAATATTTTTCTGCCTTATTTAACTATCCAAACATTTATAACTATTTAAAGTGCTTGTACTTTATAGCTAGTTACTTGCAAGTAATGTTTCTTATCTCCAAAAACCCTGTTTTTCTAAGATCCAGTTTGATTATCATGTTATCTCTTAAGTTGGTATCTGTTTGAGAAGATCTAAGGTATTATCTAGAAGTATAAGATTTTCTTGCTAATACCTTCAAAGAGGTCTTATATGCTTAAAAATCTTGTAAGAGTATATGCTTTTGCAAAAAAGTATTTTTTAGTATAATAACAAGTGTTTCTTAAGTTTACTAATTTTTACTAAAGGTTTATCTATAGTTTTCCAAACATTACCCACTCTTTTTTTGACATCTCCAGAAGCAATAGTTTCATGGCATGTTTAAACACTATTTATTTTGATTTTCTTTTCTTCTTATCCATTTTTCTTAATTTGATTTTCTTTTCATTTTCTTTGGATGATGAAGAGACATGTGACTGTGGTCACATAATGTGATGTCATAGGTCTGAGACATAGTAGAAGAAACTAGAACAATGATGTTAGAAATATGTTTACCTTATAGTAACAGTATAGTAAACTTATAGACAATATATATACTTTAGAATAGGATTATTTATTACTAACACAGACCATGACTCTCTTGTATAAATAGTATAGGAATGTATTGGGGACTTCTTGTCAAGTTCTCTTGTAATCCTCATGAGATACTTCATCTTTAAGTTTACTTAGTTATCTATTAGTTGTCTTGACTAGTAATTATCATAACAAATAGTATATAGACTTGAAATCTTACACAGCAAGTGATCTTTAATATGCTGAAGGATGCTATTACCACAATTTCAGTACTGATTTCCCCAGACACTTCTATTCTCTTCCATATCAAGCCCAACAACTTAAACTTTATAACTAAAGCTATACTTTCCCAAGTCTTAAAAGAAAATAGTAAATAGTATTCTGTTGCTTTCCTTAGCAAGTTCTTATTTCTAGTGGAGCACAACTTGTTATGACTTAGGTCTCAGATATCAGAGTTAAAAACAATAGACTTTATTTTTTTTATTTTTTATTTTTTATTTTATTTTCTATTTATTTTTTATTTTAGAGCTTAGAGTTAGATGTTAGCATGAATGTCACAAACTGTCACAAACTGTCACACATTTGTCACATGTTACACAATCATATGTCACAGATAATATTATAAAAGATTCTAGAATAAAGATAATATTATACAGTATACACTATATATGTGGACTTAAAGAAAAATGTATGGCCCTTTAGAGTAGGCTAATAATAGTATAACACAGACAAGTAGTCTAATATATATAAGATAAACAATCCTATACTAAAAACTCCATCAAATTTCTTATATTAATCTTAATACAAGGTTTTTTTCTTGACTTGTTCTAAGATCTTAAGTTTGTAATATAAGGATTAAGACAAAAGCATACTCTTGTATTGAGTAATATAAGAGAACTTAGTAAAGTTCCTAGTACAAAATAGTCTATTTTATATACTTCAGACTATAGTTTGTACATACACTACAACTAACCTATCTATTAGAGCAACTGGGCAGAAGAGCAAAACACTTCAAATTTCCAGAAAATTCTAAGTCTATTGTCCAAGAAATACTAAACTATATACTCACCTCTGGAAAATTCTAAGAAAATAGAACAAAGATTTTTAAAGATGATAGCTACTCTATATAATAATAAGCTTATTCTAATGTATCATAATTTTGTTTACATAAGCAAGGAATGATGATACTTAAGTAATCATAAACAGTTTAGAATAGAGAGACTGAATTGGAAGAAAACTAGAGTACTTAGCAAGTATTTCTAAAGTGTAGAAAAGTGAGTAAGTGAATATCATTAGCAGACTTGAGAAAATTATAGAGTATTGCAGAAGCATAAGGGAGTACTAGGAAGGAGAGTTAAATAATATAACCAGACAATTTAGAGTATTGGTATATAGCTTAAAGTAGTCTAAAGTACAAAAAAGTAGATAAACAAATGAGTATAGATATGAGAAAGAATCATGAAACATAGATCAGCCAAAAAATGTAGAAGAGAAAAGTCTCAGAAGAGCATACTACTCTAATATCTATATATATTTTTATAAGACTAATATATTAATATTATACTATATGATATTACTTATTCTAGAATCTTTTATATCCTTCTCTTCTGTCACATAATTATGTGGTCTGTATAACATCATATCATATCTTCTATCTAAGTCAAAAATAAAGTAAGTCTATTATTTAAAATTCTGACACAACTAGAAAATACATAATAAAAGAATACTGGTAATCATCTATACACTATGTTATAGCTTAGATTTCAAGATTATATAAAAGATATGTTCTTGTATTAAGTAACAAAATAGTTTGGATGTTTTGTTTGAGTTTGCTCAGATTGTGTAAACAAGTATGAACTCACTTTGGAACTGGAAATTTATCTCAGATAACTTAGTTATGATCAGATATATCTCATCAATAAAGTTCTCATTACAAACTAGTCTGCCTTATATATATACTACAAACTATATGTTATGACCTTAAACTTGGCTTAGGTTGTAACTTAGGCAAAGACTTGAGTAAGAGATAAAGATTAAATCAATTGGTAAAGCATAAAGATACAGGACAGTATCTACTACTATATATACCTATTGACAATAAGATGAAAGTATGATGAATATATGTTAATGATGTCAGAGAACATAAGGAAACATAAAAGAAACAATGAGACAACAACACCTACTACATGAGACACTGACTGATGGCACAGTTAATCATTGTATCATAAAGAACAAACTCTCAACCTTATGAAATATACTAAGATCATATTATAGATATGAGAAGGCAATCATAACATTGTAGTCTGTGAGCATATTATAACTAACTTATTCTCAAGTCTGTATACTTTTTATAAGATCAACATATTGTTATTATATTATATAACATTATTTATTCCAAAACCTTCTATAGCCTTTTCTGTATCATGCTTTATAATAATATGATATTATACTTCTTCACTAATGTTCAAAATAAAAGAGATAAAAATGAAATCCAAAAGAATATAAATAACTGCTCAAAAGCTATACTAAAAGCAAGCTCAGTGGTTTTTATACTTAGCATAGTTTGACTTGATGTTGCATCATTATTCTAGCAGATCTATGAAAAAGCCCAATGTACTTTTATAGCAAACTGATTATAATATAGGATCTCAGGATGACCAAGACATAATGTTGCTCAAACTAAAGTTTCTTACTGTTTGGATGCCAGAAAGCTTAGCTGTAGAGGACAAAGATTGAATGCTGTTGAAGAATATTAGATGTAAAAATCAGCTTAGTAAACAGAAAGAACTAGTAGTAAGAACTACTAAAAAACTCTAAAAGTTTGCAGCAAAATTGTTATGCTCTTTGAAATAGTCTATGAATGTCATATGTTTATCCAAACACATCCAATTTATTCAACTCCATTGCAGATAATGCTTATATAAGCTCTACTCTGTCCAAAACATCTATGTAAATAAATATCTTTCTTCTAGTCTATATACTACTCCTAATGCAAATCTATCTAGTTTCCTCTCATGTCCAATCACTTTATTATGGATTATATAGCTCCTCATGATTTCCATGGAACTTTAGACTTAATTTCTGAGGACTTGAATATACTTAGAATAATTACCTTACTTTTCTAATCCTTAGATAATATTAGTATCAATATTTAAGATGTCTAGATACTATGTAGTCCTTTAGCTTGAAAATCAACTAGTATAGTGTACTTTTTTAAGTGCCCATGCTCAGAAGTTTAACTTTCTCCATAATCCACTTCTTATTATAATTCTCTTCCTAAATATAACTATCATAATATATAGAGGTGTATTATATCTACTAAAGCCAAGATCATCCAGAATTCACATTCATATATATCAGATAATGCTCCTACACTCTTTTAATATTTTTTATAATTTTTCTACAAATAGTTTCCTTTTCTAAGCATGTTTCTTATCTGACAATAAACAAATTATTTCATATCTATTTTTCTAGTTTTGTAGACTCTGCAGACTCTTATAAGCCACTATTAGCTTCTGTTATCAAATCTTATTAAAATTTCTACTATAAGCTTTCTTTCTTTCTTCTCTAGTAGATTTCTAAGTATTTCTATCAGAGTTTCTAACTATCTGGCTATTATTATTCTTTACTTATATCAGTATTGTTTTATTAGATTAGAATAGAGTCTATTCAGTATTTAAAATAGTTGCTATTTCTAGGAGTTCTCATTCTATTTTCTTAGAACTTTCTGGAGATAAGTACTACTTGTACTTATTGCTTATACTAATATACTTAGAACTTTCTGAAGATTATAAACTTTGTATACTTTGTCTAGTTGTCTTAACAGATTTATAGAGTAATCAGATATAAAGTAGAACTAAGTTTGTTAGAGTTAAAAAAATTAAACTTTATTTTCTTTTTACTTCTTTTTATTTTTATTTTCCTTTTTATTTATTTTCTTATTTTGAACTTAGGATTAGAATTATAATATGATGTCAAAACACTTTTTTTTTTCTTACCACCATCTTATATAATAGTGCCCAAATAAATTTTAACAAATATATCATTTCTCTTTGACTTAAGTATACAACCTAATTCTCAAAAGCCTCTCAAGAATACAGCAATAGATATAAAGGTCAATATCCTCAGAGGTCAGTCTATATCCTCAAGCACTAATAGCTTTAGAGCTATATTAGTGTGTTCAGATATTTTCTCTACTATATATACAGAACATATTCAAACTCTGACTAATAACTCTAGTTGGGCTAATCAAATTGAGATCAGTAAATCTGAAAAACCTACCTTTTTTATGTAATCCCAAAGATAGGAGAAACTAACAATGCTAATAAGACCACAACTATAGGAACTATACCAAAATCTCATAGTATGAACAATAACAACATATATAGTCCCAAAAGTCTAGAACCCTCTACTATTCTATATTCTATCAATCAACCTATAGATCTACAATTGTAAGACAGTAGTTTCTGTCCAATTTCCATTTTTGGAATTAATAAATACTTGGAAGACAATGCCAAAAATATTACTTGTTCACTTTATAAAATAGCTACATTTATTATGTAGAGAAAACTTAAGAAGATAAAACTACCAAAGATATACTACAAATTGTAGAGTTTTATTTCACTGCTTAGAATTTTATCTTCTTTATTTATGAATCTAGGTGATATAAGCTAACAAGTTAATGTTTCTATAATCTCTCTCCCTACTGTTATAGAACACTTTGGACACTAATATTTTTCTTTTTTCTTTTATCTATTTTTCTTGATTTTATATTTCTTTTCTTTTGAATTTCTTTTTCTTTTTCCTTTTTATTAATGATAAAGGGGCACATGACATTGCAGTCACATGAAAGGTCACACGATGTAACATCATAGGCCTAGAATAGGATAGAAGGATCTGAAAGATGATGTCAGGGCACATAGTATACATATAGTGGTCTTGAGTAAGATGTGAGGCAAACATGAGGTAGTAGCATGGACTAACCTGTAACAGTATAAATAAGACTCTAATTTAGCAGAGGCTCCTTGTCAAGTTCTCTTATGCTTTTCCCCACTTGATTGCTTAACTAAGAG
>Ga0157364_1005136_pt1 | contig 13249 bp, 11 predicted proteins | sample AttsexASBM2_FD_111476 | JGI IMG/M metagenome (GOLD analysis project Ga0157364, IMG submission 111476) | Fungus gardens microbial communities from leaf cutter ant in Ribeirão Preto, State of São Paulo, Brazil - Atta sexdens ASBM2 | ecosystem: Host-associated > Fungi > Mycelium > Unclassified ... | reverse complement strand
GTCGTCGTCGTCGTCGTCGTCGTCGTCGTCGTCGTCGTCGTCGTCGTCGTCGTCGTCGTCGTCGTCGTCGTCGTCGTCGTCGTCGTCGTCGTCGTCGTCGTCGTCATCGTCACCGTCACCGTCATCGTCATCGTCATCGTCATCGTCATCATCATCATCATCATCATCATCATCATCATCATCATCATCATCATCATCATCATCATCAATGCCTTCGAAATATAAATCATAAAAAGTATAAACATTGATAAACTTGTAACAAAAAAAAGTATGTAGAAAACGTACGATAAAACATATCGCGACATGTTCACAATTCTTGGAAAGAGGGGAGGATTACTCCCTTTTCTATTCTAGAAGTTTTATCATATACATCGCAATTTACGCGGATGCAATCAGTCTTGCGATATTTGCTTGTACGAACGGTTGAAAAATATACTTCGCTAAAGACAGCAACGCATTATATGAAATGAAGAAGGATTGCAGAAACATGTAAGTTTCAACGTTTTATATACAAAAGAAAATGTTGTTTAACATTACGTATGTACACAGCATGCAGCATCGTGCGGTGCATTTATTGAGGAGACGTTATGATCTGACGGCTACGGGCTACAAGTATTTGGAAATTAAAATCAACGTTGGTCCACCGAGTTATGTGGAGAACGCCCTGGGAGATCATCGCGAACTGTCGCTATCTCTCGAAACGTAGAAGGGCCTCTACGATGCAATGGAATATTTACGATGCTACGAAACGAATATAAAGATAATTTTATAAGCATTGGATCGCTAATCGTCAACGTTTGCACGCTGAATAATGCTACGCTCATACGTCTCGATTCTTCATCCGTACGCATTACGATGACGGAAACGACGCTACGACATATGTTTGAATTTGACGGATGTATCGATGTAACGTTCGAGCGATTAGCCCGAATCGTCGATACGGTTGATGCGAAGTATACGCGATTCTCCAACATCGCATCTGAGAACGTTATACGTGATAGCGACATTTTCAATGGGCATCAGTTCATCGATTGCGAATTATTGGCTTTAGCTTTTAATACGTACAAAAAAAGAAACGATGTAATAACATGTGAATAAAAAACTGTTTCATTCCCATTACTATATATGTACTATACTTTCTTTATTTTCTATCCATTCATCCATCCATTCATTCTATTCCTCGACACGCCATCGTACTCCGTTTTAGATAACAGTCAAGTTGTTTTTTTTGTCGTATCACGAATCATATACGTATATACGCACTTACGCATGTATGTACGTACGTATGTATATCATATATGTATGAACGTATATGTATGAACGTATGTATATTTCCACGTAAGAAAAAAAAAAGGAATTATAGGTGTGAAAATAATGCAGCGTGAACTTTCAGCAATTCGACAGCGCAAATAATCGCGGCTACTATATATTAAGCTACTCTTATAAAGAGTGTTGCAACGATATAAGCGATACTTTTCTCGTGACGATACTTATGATCTGAATTGTTTTATATACAACTATCGCCCCTCGATAGTTGTATATAAAACAATTCAGATCATCTCGCTGCGGCGAAGGTTGAGTCTAAGCGTCAGTCATTGTCTTGCATTGTCCGCGCGCAATCGACTGTTATTACATTATTATGTTTTTGGAAAGTGTGACCCGGCTTCAAACGCGCAATTGAGTTTACTCTGTTACTCTTTTTCTACATATTGTTTTTTGTTATTCACCGCATAAGTGACATTCGATTCTGGTATCTCGTATCGACTCTGTTAGAGTCGGAGCCAACCACACAAAGAAGTTTGTGCTTTGTCCGCGCGTGATTTTTTTTTCTCAGTGTGCAAAAAATATTTTCGCTTAAAATTACATTAAGTGACTGGGGTGATAGTGAAACTTAGTGACAATTATAGACATTAGTGTGGGTTTTTTTTTTTAAATTTCACTCTCATGCAATAATGAGCAACTTCAGAGAACTTCTAGAGATTCACTACGAGTATCCCATTGAGGGAGTAAGTAATTTTTTCTTTCTATTTGGATTCTTTCTATTCTCTTTTAACGTTTCTTTTTTTCTTTAACTGATTTATGCTTATAACGCTTTTTTATTTTTATTTTTCCAGTACATTATGATCGACAACCAAAGGGTTGTGCGACAGTTGCTGAATGAAATGGGGATTCTGGTAATCCTTTTGATAAGTTCTGTTAAAATTTTAAATTATATATTATACCATATTTTCTAATTATCTTTTTTTTTAATTTACTTTGTTATACTTTTTCCAGGAGACACATCGTAGCCACATCAGAATCAGAGGCTTTATGAATATATGTAACAGCCAAATGATATGTGCAGAGAGGCGATGGAACCGGGAGGAACGTGAGATTCTTGATATCTGGTTGGATGAAGACTTCTTTTACTAGTACGAACTTTTCGGCCTCCGACCGTACGAACCCGATCCAAAGCCAGTAGATTGGAATTATAAGTTTCATAAAATTTTATGAATAAAATTAAAAAAAGGAATAGTTATATATTTATATTTATATTTTATATTTATATATTTATATATTTTATATTATTTTTCATCTTCAGAAGACAGCGGCGGCGACAGCGGCGGTGACGGCGGCGATCGCGACGGCGGCGGCAGCGGCGGTGGCGATTGCGATGGTGGCGGCGGCGGCGGGAGTTTTATAAACACCGATAGCGCCGGGGATTTCCCGCGTCCTTCTCCTTCCCCGCGCCTGCCAATATCCCTTGCGCTCCGCGCTTCCCATGGGTTAGAACCCGCCTTGTTATGCTAATAACTAGGAAAAAAGTATTACATTTGAAAAAAATTCTGTTCAAGGAAAAAGAAATATTCAAATTTAGGTTGCGTGAAAAATTTTGGAATATTTCATGTTAGTCAATTAACAAAAAATGTATACTAGATAAGATAATTATATATAGGATTAAATAGTAATAAGCAAAAAAATTTTTTTAGTGTCGGTTTTTGAATGCATTTTTGTTTGCGCTAGAAGAAAAGGTAAATTTATTCTCCTTGATAAGTGTAAATCAGTAAAACTTTTTTCAACGAGATTATTGAATATTGTTAACTTTTTCAAAACTTTCTTCTGTATCTCTCTTTTCAAGGTAAGCAGGATTTCCATATAAATAGCAGGATTCCATATAAATAGATATTAATCTATTATCGTATCTTAATAAAAATTCATTTCCAAGCTTCACTTTGTGAACCTTGTCTCTCTCGTGTGTGTCAAGAAAGTTTCACGTAAAGTTACATATAAAGTGAAATGTCAGTGAAATTTGCAATGCTTCACAAAAAATGAAATGGCGAAAGAAATAATTTGCAGAAGTATCAAGTTAGATTCGATGCTTAATACATGTATAAATGCGGAGAAATTTTTATCCGGATTATCCGATATTTCGGAAAGTAATTATATTTTCGGCGATTTTCACCGGTTTTATCTATGAATGTTCGGATTCGGTATTACAGGTGCTGTATCAATTGGATACTTTAATGACAAGTGTATTCTTCCAAGTGTAGTCGTCGAAACCGTGGAAATGTGGATTTTTGAATATGAGGAAGATATGGAATGACACATCGCGAATCTCCTTACCCATAATTTCCAAGGTGAATATCACATTTTTATTTCAATATTTCATTGAAAATTGAATACGATTAACATGATATAATAAGCATAAATTAACTCATAATTTTTTAAAAATAAATTCTAGAAAAAAATATTTGAATAAAAAATACAGTGGTGATAAATTCTCTTTCTCAATCACAGAGACGTTCCGCTGAGGAAGAGCCAGAGGCAGTTCCGTCGCGTAAGTAAATTGGAAAATTATAATATTAGAAACTGAATTTTTTGTAATTTTGTAGCATTAAAATATTAATTATTTGCAGGAAGAGCACGTATTGTTCTAACGCAGAAATTAAAAGAAGAGAGGTCGGAAATTCTAATTACCCAACTTTTGTCGAGTGAGTTAATATTTTTAGGATAAAAATAATTTTTAAATTTGATAAAACAATTGATGGAATCTTAATAATATAATATTTTCGGATACAGAAGAAAATGTGAATTTTCCCGAGCATCGCGTGTCTTCTCTCTCATGAAAGATAAAAATTTTAGTTAAAGTGAAAAATTCAAGAAAAAAATCATTTTTTTTCTTCCAGAATATGAAGTTATTTCTTCTGCACTTCGTGAAGAAGAAAGAGAAAATTAAGAAGAAGAATGGAGGGAAGAAGAGCAAAAGGAGAAGGAGGAGGAAATAGTCAGTTGGAAAAATATATAGGAGAAAACGAAGAAATGATAAGGGAAGAAGAAAGAGGAACATGAGAAAGGAAGAAAAACATGAAGAAGAAGAAGAAGAAAATCAAGAGAAAGAAAGAAATAATGTAGTAACTACAGGTATATAATTTTTCTCTTTTGCCGATTTTTTATCCAATGTATTTAATTTATTAATTTGATTGACGAATTTTTTTATTAGGGACTCCTCACTTTTTTATTCCGTGAGTAAGAAGAAGGCTTTCTTTACGGCGCACAGTGAGTCAGGAGATCTGAAAAGCTGGCCAAAAGTTGAACTTTACTTTCAAATTTGCTTAAAATAATTTTTATGTGTCATCAGAATATCTCAGAGAACATATAAATGAACTGTATAATAAGATTTCGGTTGCATGTTTCGATGAACAATTGCTTAATTACAAAACATAGGCAATATATATAATTTTAGACTTATTTTTAATATAAAAAACATTAAAACTATTAATATATATACTTTGCAAATTAAATAAAATTAAATAAAAATCATATTGATTTTGAAAGTGGACAAATAATGATACTATACATTATTTGTTTTAAATATTTGTGTGGTAGAATTATTTATGCGAATATTTCTAATTTAAATTGATTAAGACAACGAAAACCCATCATAGTCCATACGGCCTCGGAATTAATTTTTTTTAACTCTGTTTTGTTTGGATGAATATAAGGTTCATGAAAATAAGTTGCTATTTTATGCTACTTTTGCGTTACTAAAGATATGTATTTATTTTCCCATTACTATCATGGACCAAGAGAATAAGTGAAATAAAAATTTATTCATTTCACAGAATTTTAATAAAATTATAAAAAATTATGGTCATGTATGATTTTTTGGATCGCTGATTTCGAATTTTATATCAGAATTTCAAAATGGCGGACGATTTTCTATAATAGTTGTCTAATTTTTGTAAAATTAATACTTTTAAATAGTATATACCAGTTTTTAATTTTATATTTCAAAATTTATGTGTAGTAAAACATTTTCTAAAAATAATCAATTATTATTCAAGCGTAATTACAAATCTCCTTTATCGCACTGCTCTATATTAGTTCAATGATTGTACACAAATTTTTGTAACAAATTAAGACTTTGTGAATCATCTTCTTTCTCGATTTTGTTTGATTCAGCAAGAGAATTATTGATTAAAATTAGGAATATCAAGTAAGTAGATTACTTCTCTGTACTGTCTTTTCTGAATTTGCGAATTAAGATTAAATGTAGATATAATGGAATCAATAGTATCCACAGTTTTGTTAAATACGTCTTCTATTGTTGCCAGACAAGAACATTTCCTGCTGTGAATAAATCGAAAATGTAATATATTTTGTATGTAATTCATGTAATATTCGAGCCGATACGTAGTTCGCACGTCCCCCGATAGGGGACCGTGCAGCCGAGCGCTTATTCGCATAATAAATGCAGTCTCTATGGCAATAAATAGAGCAGTTATGGATGATAAAATCACTCTGCAATTCAGATAAAATGCCTTTTTGGGGCCTTTAACTGTTAAGCGTTATATGATAGAATAATTAAAATGCCACAGGACTTTCACTTTATTTAATCATATTAGTATGGGAAAAAGTTCGTGGCGTTTTTCCCGTTAGATGGCATTAAAAAAACGCCACGAACTTTTTCCCATACCTAATACTAATCTGATCAGAAAGTCGTTTCTTTTTTATTGAAAGTAGTTTAGAAATAATTTATAATGAGTCAAAGAAAAAAATTTAATCGCGAGATTAAACTAAATATTCTGAACAGATGCAACTTCTGAAATTGATAATATTCAGAAAGTTATATATTAGGGAAATTGAATGTGCAAAAACGTGATATAGATATTACATGGACAAATCAGATAAAAACTATAATAAGGTACTAAAAAAAAAGTAGACAAATAAAAATGGAACTCTATTAAAAGGATAAAATATAAATTTAAATCCAAGTATGGATCATGGTTAGGCTCTACATTTTCAGATTTGATCTTGCAGTAATATGATGTGCAATCATGCTAGCTTCCAAAAAAGAGCGTTCATGTCTACTTTTTTTTTAAAAGGAAATATCCAGTCGATCGCAACGACGCATAGTAACAAAAATTTCTGCTCAACAACAGCATGATCCAAACAGAATATTGATGGTTTGTCGTCACGCAGCGCGTCACAGTCTGGAGAAACTGATTTGTTTAGAATTATAAGACATATTCAAGAAAATAGTTCAACTGTAATAAGAAAGCAGTTAGAAGAACCGAAAGTAAGCATACAGAAGCTTATAGGAAATCATTAGTTTATTTACTAGACCAAAGTTTATCTAAGAAAAATTATTTAAGTATTATTTGTTAAGGGATAAAGTGCAGATATTTTTCCGGCACGTCCAAACTGCCAAAGAATTGTGTCGACCATCGAAAAATTTCATGAGCATTACTGAGAGCAACGCTGAAGTTAGTTTTCAGGCACTCTTAAATCACATTACAAAGAATTATTGATTTACAAGATGTAATTCTGATGATCAGATGTAATTCTACATTATTAGAAATTCTACATTATCAGAAAAATAAAATTACGGAAATCGAGGCAATGTTAATTTGTTTTTGGGAATTTGATGGCCACACTGGCCATTCATCTTCTAAGCAGCAATATTCATCGAAAAATACTAACGATGAACGACTTTTAGCAATTGGATTATGTGATCCCACTACGACTAACAACTGGAAGTAATGAAATATTCTGGAATAATTGGATGTTGTAGTCAGCAATTTTGTCATCCAATCAGGCTGCAATACGAGAAAAAAATCAGAATGCGTAATTCAAATGAAAAGGAACGTATTGATAATGAAATTGATCATTTGACATTGTTCGAAGATGTTTTGAATGAAAATATAAAAATACGCATCTATTTTTGTTTATATTTAATTTTGATAGACGGTAAAATTTTGAACTATTTGTATTTGGCAATACAAAATCTATTCTAACTTATCTATTCTAACTTATCCGATCTATCAAGCTAATCCAAAACAGTTTAACGACTTAGCAAATAAAAACACGAGTTTTTTTCCAGATCCAAAATCACTGCACTGAAATTAGTTGCATGCATAAGATTTTTGGAGTGTTGTTTGCATCGTATAAGCTTGATGTTCAAGCATGGCAAATAAGAAGTGCTGATCATAAGGAATACTTTGCTAAACGAAAACATGAAATACAAAAAGTTGGAATAAATTGGGTCTTAAAGTCGATAATAGTGTGTCCGGTGATACATCTAATATTCGAATAAATGAATAAAAAATGAATGAAAATATTCATTCGAATACACTTCTTTTTTATTCGTCAAGAAATGAATAAATACTTTTTCATTCCATTTGAATGAATATTTTTTTAATATAATTACGAATATTTTCGTTTTCACTTTTACTCTGTATTATCTGCACATTATAGCTTGCAAGGCTACAAGAGAAAATAGAAATCTATAAAAACTACTACCGCGCTTAATCCGCCACCTATACAATAGGTGTCCTTCTTTTAATTTATAGGTTAAACAAAGATATTTTTATTGGAAATAAATAATATATCTCGGAATTTAATGTCCACAGACCATAATGAAAGATATCTTATAATATGTGTCCAAGATATCTTATAACATGTTTATAACATTACTGTGACGTAACCGGAATTATAATATGTATGGCGTTCTATCAAATGGATATTTATAAATTAAAAATCTACTTTCTAAAATATTTTTCAAAATTTCTAAGTTTCCTTCATAAAATATGAATTACAATAATAAAAATAAATAAAATTCATTTCTTTTTACTTACGATCATCAAAATACCGATTATAATTAAGGATAAGGATTATTTATTGGAGCTTTTTTTCAGTTTATATATTTTGTTTGAATAAATATGAATACTCGTTAAATATTCATAGTTTTTTGTAAATAAATATTTTTCAAAATTTTGAATGAATATATGAATATATAATTATACTTTTTTTATGTGAAAATTTTGAATAAATACAATGGGAGCTCAATTATAATTTTTTATATTTATTAGGTACTCTTGATAAAGTAAAGGCAGGCAACGGAACTAGTAACAATGGTAACACAATGACGAACATTTAAAAATCCAAAAATGTTATCTGAATGTGTCGGACTTGACTTTAAAATGATAAAAAATTTTAATTCATCTTAATTGCATTGTGTCGTGTCAACTTTCTATTAATTCTGATCGATTTGACAATATATGCTGGAATATTACAAAAATCTACGTCAGCAAGTACAATTGGTTCCATGCCTGCTTCTATTCATTCTAAAATTCTTATACATGGTTTCGATATTATTCGAAATAGCTTATTACCAGTCGACACATGTTAGGTGAAGAAGCTTCTAAAGGATATAGGATTATATTTCGACTTATTCACAGCAGGAAATGCTCTCGTCTTGCAACAATAGAGAATATATTTAACAGAACTATGGATTTCTGATCCCATTGTATCACTTAAACTTAATTCGCAAATTCAGAAAAGACAGTACAAAGCCTAAAGAACTAATCCACTTGTTTAACATTCCTAATTTCAATCAGTATTACGAATATTTTCGTTTCGTGTTCACTTTTATTCTGTATTATCTGCAGTATTTATTTTTTGAATCAAACGAAGAAACCGAAAAAGAAGATGATTCAAAATCTTAAATTTTTAGTTAAACTTTTAGTTAAAATGTTTAGTTAAACCAAAGTTTGCATAATACGAAGTTGACTAATGAGATTGTGATGATTCGTAATTACGCTTAAATATAATTATTTAACAAGTTTTAAAAAATGTTTAAAATAAAAATTAAAAAACTAAAATGAAGAAAATTTTTAAACTAAAATATTAAAAAAAAAAATTTTTAAATAAAATATAAAAAAAATTTAAAGTAAAATATTTAAAAAATTTAAAAATATTAAAAAATAAAACAGTCGACAAAATGGAGTCGACACTATTTGTCTTCGATTCTGCATAGTGTGTGGCAGAAAGTAGTAGTAATTTAAAAAAAAAATTGGAATTTTTTTCTCAAAATTTTATTAAATGTTTATTTTGAAGTTAGCAATATTGAATTCGTCATTTTTAATTTAAAAAATGGCAATGTATAATTCGTAATCAACGACCTCGAAAATCCCCGAAAAAAATGTTTCCATGAAACATGTGAATGACTTGTTTTTGTATTTCTGAATCGCCATTTTGATGAGCCGCCAATTTTAATTTTGAAGTTCTAACATCAGATTCGAAATCAGCAATTCGAAAAACCATCATTTTTTATAATTTTATCAAAATTTTGGAGTCAATAGATTTTTGAGCACTTATTCAAGTTTCCTGGCCCACTTTGCGGCGTTCCGTTCGAATATTTCGATAAAGGTTAGTAATTTTATCTGAAAACATTATGCACGCGTTTCTTAAATTAAGTAATAACATAATATTCGAAGAAATTTTGCTAAATCTTTCTATGAAATATAAATTTACTAAAAATTTTGATATTTTTTTTCATGTATTATATTACATTATATACAATATTATCTACAGCATATATTATCAATTTGCATTTAATGTATGAATTTTTGTCGTAAATCTTACGCAAAATATCTATAGCATCGCTTTTGTTATTTATACAATTTTGATGCAAATGAGTCACAAAATATTTAAATTTATCGCTTATAATATTAATATATTGGCACAAATCGAAATATATGTGTCTGATACATTGGTCGAGTTCAAGCATAAAAAGTATAGTCGACGGTTTCATATATAAATACTTGTCACATAATTTCACATTGATAATCACGTATTTTAACAACTTCAAGGTCCAGTACTTTTGTGTAAGTGACAGCATCAATCACTGAATATCTACTCGTTTCTCGATGAACGCCATCCACGTAGCATGAGGCAGGATAATGCGGTTGCCTCGGGTATCGCCAACCTCAATTTCTATGTAAGATATTGATCTCACAGCGATCTCCAGAAATTTGTAAGCTGTCGGTGTCAACACTAATAGTTTTGTCAAAATGGTATAAGAAGACGCGCTGTAATGAAAAAAAAAAAACAAATGAATAAGCAATATATAGAGACAAAAATCTTTACAAACAAATATAATTGAAATACTTACTTGTTCGATTCATGTTAAACATAGGAATCCACAGCATCAGAGATCACTACTAAAACGAATCTGTCTGAGCGACTAATGCAGTATCGTTGCTCCAATCTTTATTTAAATATTATCTTCAGCAACAATTTTTTGTAACAAAAGATTTTTAGAGACATCTGATGATGATATTAATGTAATCTGACACCATAAATTGCAGTGTCAGCAAATTTGCAAGTTTCAATATGGTCTTGTCAGCGTAATATAAGAAATTTTTTTCACAATTAACATCTTTCTGAATGTAATATGATATAAATGCGACGTTCCCAAATAATATAATGTGATATAATTGAGATGAAGTGCATATATATATAATTGAGACAGTGCAATAACTTTGTTAGCGAAATTTAAGATTTCTCAAGAATAATGATAATCATTAATACAATTTGACACAAATACGATGTTGCCAAATAGTGCAATATCAACTAATATACAACTGCTTTGTCAGCGTAATATTGGGAGTACAAATTAGTTCGGTCCGTTTTTTTGTACATTTATTTCAAAACAAAATGAATGAACAAATAAATTAAAGTATTGTCCATCGCTGCCTACTACTTTTTCTCATCTCTCAGACAATTTTCGAATTCCATCTCGAAAAAATGACATCTTTGGAGGCGATCCAATTTTGGAGCAAATTTTCGATTTCTGCGAAAAAAGTGAACCGGTGACTTGCTGCATTCTTCGGAACAATCAGTAATCAGAAGGAGCAATGTCCAGAGAACGGCTGGTGCGGTAAAACATCCCATTTGAGCGTTTCATGAGGCCGAGCGTTGTCATGAAGAAAAATAACTTTATCATGTCTTTGCTCGTATTCCGGCCATTTTTCTCGCAATGCACGGCTCAAATGAATCAATTGTAGCCGATATTGATCGCCCGTAATGGAATCGCCAGGTTTCAGCAGTTCATAATAAACAAGACCTTTTGGTCCCACAGATACAGAGCATGATCTTCGAACCATGAATGTTCGGCCGTGGTGTTGATGTTGAGGTTGATGACAACGATTGATCGGGCTTAACGTAGTATTTTTTCTTCTTGGGGTTAGAATATCCACTTCTCATCTCCAGTCACAATCCGATGCAAAAAACCTTTTCTCTGTTGTCTTTGAATCAGCTATTCGCAAGTGAAAAATCTCCTTTCAATGTCTCTCGGTTTCAGTTCATAAGGCACTCAATTTTTTTGTTTTTGAATCATTCCCATGGTTCTCAATCGTACAGAAACGGTTTATTAAGTTACCTCCAATGATTCTGCAAGCTCCTCTTGCGTTTGACTCTGATCTTCTTCGAGTATGCCTCTAATTCTTTGTCTTCGAATTTTTTTGGTTGTCCAGAGCGAGGCTTTTCTTCAACGTTGTAATCTCCATCCTTGAAACGTCGAAACCATTCCCTACATGATTTATCAGTTGGAGCAGTGTCACCATAAATTTCGATAAGCATTCGATGGGCTTCAGCCGCACTTTTCTTCCAATTAAAGCAGAAAATCAAAACCTCCTGCAAATGCTGCTTGGTTAATACAAAATTCGACATTTCAAACATACAGTATTTTTGTATGAAACTCAAAGCGATATAAACTGAATATTATTATTATGTTTAATCTCTTTGAAACCGCCAAAATCAGCTGTCACTATAAACCATTCACAACAGTTGGAACTTGGGGAAACGGACCGAACTAATTTGTACTCCCAATATAAAATTTTTTCAGGATATTAACATGTTTGGCGATGACATCATCAATGTAATTTAATACAAAACCTGCAAAAATGCAACATTTGCAATTTCAAGCTATAGCTGCTTTGTTGGCGTAATATAAAATTTTTTTCAGGGCATAAGATGTCTTGATGATGATATCATTAATAAAAATAGCGCTTATAATGATATAAAAATGACTATATTTAGGTGCATCGCATCATTAGTCAATTCGACAGCGCAAGTGACAACGTTGATTTGCCTGCTTAATAAGAAGAGTAGCGTGGTAGAAATAAGTATACAGGACAGGAGTAGGATAAGTATAGGGTTTCTAACCCACGGATACAGCAACCAGCAAATGGCTCTAATGTCGCGCAGGAAGGGCGAAGTCACAGATGCTGGATTCGATAGAGGAAAAACGAGTCATAGGGAATATTAAAAGGGAAGAGGGGATTTGTTTTTTCTCTCTTTCATCTGTTGCAATCTTTTTTTAAACTATTGTCATGTCTCTGTCTTCTATTCATTGTAGGATGAATTCTCTCTCTCTCTCTCTCTCTCTCTCTCTCTCTTCCTCTCATTGCTTCTCTTTTCTTTTTCTGCACACGATTTTATTAAATAGATGTGGTATTTGTGATTTTTAAAAATTTAGAAATTAATTATGATAAAATTTTTATGAATTTTTAATAATATAACCTAGAAACACTAATTAATAATATCCTTTTTTATCAAAGTAATACAAATGGCCAAGCAGGCTTCCTTATTGACTAATTCAACTATTACGAAGATATAAAGAAGAAGTGGCGAAAATACGAAGAATAAAATAATTTTAGAAAAAAAAAATATATATTTAAGAATATATATTTTAAGAATATATATTTTAACATACCAGGTGTATAAGCTTAAATCCGCTGTTTGCTCATAGGCATTAGTGAGCGTACAAAGCTACCCACACAACACACTTTTTTTTTATGTATTTGACATCTGTCAACATTAACCAGTGCACATCATCAGCAATTTCATACAACAACATACATTTTTTCTTTCGTAATCATGTCTAGTTTTTTGCTAAAAAAAAAGCATATGCGGGAAGCTTTGC
>Ga0157364_1005135_pt1 | contig 13250 bp, 4 predicted proteins | sample AttsexASBM2_FD_111476 | JGI IMG/M metagenome (GOLD analysis project Ga0157364, IMG submission 111476) | Fungus gardens microbial communities from leaf cutter ant in Ribeirão Preto, State of São Paulo, Brazil - Atta sexdens ASBM2 | ecosystem: Host-associated > Fungi > Mycelium > Unclassified ... | reverse complement strand
TATCATAATTATATGTGAAAATTTATAATATATATTAATTTTTTTATACAATAATTTGAAAAAAATATGACTACTTACTATAAGCGCAGCTGTCTAGAATTTGTTATCAAAAAGTGACAAATTCTTACTCAGGTAGTGACTAAATCAGAAAAAGGTCATTGACTCTGGATTACAACAGGTCAACGACATCAAGGAAGGAAGGGAAAAAGAGCAGACCTGTCCCAGAACTGTCTTCTCAGAACAAGAAAAATAGCTTTTCTCTATTTTGAAAAATAGTTATGGACCTTTATTGCTATCCTAATTCCTTCCTTTCCGTTGAACTTTAAAATTTGAGTCAATGATCTGAAGGGTCTTCTACCCGGGTGTCGGGAATCCCTTTGGGATTGGGGATACCGGTCATTTTGCCATACTCTTCCGTTTCTATTTATATCTTTCAATTTATTGATACTAAATATTATATTTTTATCTTTACGTAAATGTTTGTTAATATTTTTTCGTATAATATCCGAAAATAGATGACGTAAACACACTTTGTATCTACATAAAATTTGATATATTTGTAACAGTCTAAAAGACCGTAGTGCGCGCATTTACGTTAGTGTTTGTCTCCGCTAGTCTCTGTCATTATTATATTTTTATAAATAAAAAATAAAATTATTATAATTTTCTTATTTCGTTACAATAATATTATCAATAATTTTAAAACGGTATATAGACAGAGAAATACACATAACAATAAAAAGCATAAATGTCCGGTGTGTGGCGAGAGCTTCTCCCAAGAAGATGAAGTAATAGCACACATGGAGAAAGAGATAATTCATAACATAAAATTTTAATTCATTAGCAGATTCACATTTATCTTCTAAATTGTATTACATACTCATAATCACATTTTAGTAGACTATTGTAATATCACACATTTAATAAAAAATTATTTACTTTGGGTAATCGTTTTTGGATGAACATAAGAACAAAGGGCAATGAAAAAATATTAATATTTTTAATAACTGACGATTCATTTATGAAACAAATTGATAAAAACGTAATTTTTTTAGATGTTCATTCATATATATAAATATAAATAAGGGTTTTTTAATAGAAATAATTTTTCTATAAGTTACAAATAAAAAAGGTAAAATTAAAATAAAGATATATCATATAAGTACAATTATTTCCAGTAATTATTACGTTTCTTTGTTTTTAATTGTTTTTAATATAAAGCATTATCAGGATATTTTCTTATTAATTATAGTAATTATAATCATATATATATTCTAGTTATAACACATGTGTTATAACTATACGAAAATATATTTCGGTCAAAATGACTAGGACACGCCTACTCCTGGTAAATGAAAGCATCCGCAAAAGTAGGTACCTACATAATCCTATAATCTTTAGGTACAAGAATTTTTAGATATAACAACCTTTAGATATAACAACCTTTAGAAACCTATAGAAACCTACAGAAAATTCCATGGAAAATGTACAATGCGAGGCAATCCATGATCAAATCTTCGAATTTTCAAGATAAAAGAAAAATCTTTACAAAAAGCGTTTATGATATAATCATCGAGATACGTGAGAAATTGATAATTAGCAAGATTCATTAAAGATACGAGCGTACGAAGACTCACGCGACGTGAAAAATTACGCCCTTACAGCCTCCTCTGTCATGTCTGATATACATGGTGTTCCAGATCTACGGGATCACCTCTCATAAGCAGGCATGAATTAAATCAAAAAGTTTATTTTGCTATTTTCGCAGTAGTAGTTAACGAGGTAAAGATCGTTTTTTGCAAATATTTTGATCAAAATAAATTCTGGCCGTTATGCGTCGGCCCTACTATCAAATTCAAGCGCATTGCAGGAGAAAGTCATTGACCGCCTAGTGCAGCGTGAAGAAATATTTTCTTTTGCCTCTAAAGCATTGTTAAGGTTCGTAGTAAACAATTTCTCGCATTCAGCGATTAGGAATCTATGAATTCGTAAGACAGCCCATCTTAGGCTAATATTATTTCACCGCTTGTATTTGGTATAGGCAGTGCTATTCGGCGATCTTTAGAAATTAATATCTTGTTATTATTGCAAAAATTGCAAAATGATATAGGGGATTTTTCAACTTAGTTTACTTCGTTTTATCTGCTCACGAGAGATCTGGGACACCCTGTATATTATAAATATAATATATGTTTAGGAGTTTCACGAATCCCTCATAGTCTCAGCTGTTCCGCAATCGTGCCTGATAAAAATATAATCACGTTATTTCGGATTTTGAAATTTCGCATTGGTATACAGTACTTATCAAATATTTTATTTACATTATAAATTTTTAACTTACAAAATGTAATATCTAAATAAATTTTCATCCGACAGTAGACTTTAATTATATAAATATATTTTCTTAGACTAAAAACTTAATATTGCTTTTTATCTTATTAATTATCATTTTCATGAATAAATTACACCAAATTAAATCACATCAAGGATCATAATCCAAAAGTTTTAAAACTTTCCGAAGTTCATGAAGATTTAAAGACTTCCAGGAAAATTTAATTAGTCCTCGCATTAAAATTATATGTGGTGGAAAATCCATCACTTCTTCTATCAACAACGGCGTCTGTGGCTTCTGAAAGAAATTAGAAATTTTGATTTATCGAGTTCGTTATTTAATGAATGTCTTAGCGAGTATCTGCTGAAAATGTGAATGTGTTGCCGTTTGCGATCATTTTAATATATATATAATATAATCGGATGTTTCTCACGACTTGATCATAAATAAAAAATGCTAACGACGATCATGCAAACACGCAACTACTATTAGGCTTATTACTTCCATTTTAAAGATATGCGATTAAACTATGAAAGTATCTAATTAGCAGACGTTTTACCGCGTTGTTTGGTTGTCGTTAAGTTCATTCGTAGAATTTTTCGTCAATAGAATAATACACAATATGTAGTACGACATGAGTACATTCCTTTTTCCTTTTCTTCGTTAATTATTCCAATAATCATAGGCGCCGACTTAGGAGAGACAGAGCAACAAAATTATTGGGTGGGCGATTCTTAATCTCTAATATTTTTTCGTTTGTTAACAAAAGATTTTTTAACATAAGACTTTCTAATAACTGCAATTAATTTCTATAATAAAAACAGTGTTGACTTTTGTAACGTTGACACGGCGAACTAAAATTGGCGCGTTCTTTGCTATTTGTGATCAGAAAGAAAGCTTTTTTCTTGATTTTGTGCACTAAAAAAATATTCTGTTTGTTTTGTTTTACATGTAAAGTATGTAACCTACATATTTCCGCACACTTTTACTACGCTCCGGTACTGTAAAGACTATTTCAAAAATGCCATTTGAAATGCCTTTTGTTTTGCCATCAACACTTGTTTCAAGTCGGCATTGTTGCTAATAATATTGGTTATTGATATATAAACCTATACATAATATAATAAACAACTGTAATAAACATATATAATAAACATAATCCGTATCAGTAAAAAAAAAATAAAAATGTAGAATTTGATGACACATTTAACAGACCAGCTAGACCCTTAGGCCTTTTGAAGAATAACTTACAATTCAGGTAGAAAAAAAAATCCCTTTGAGTTATTGATCTTTAAGATGAATGTAAAAGGAAAGAAAATGGGAAAATGGGAAGGAAGTTTATGACCAGAGATTCTTTTTTCGAAATGGAAGGAGAAATCAAGAGTATAGCAAAGGAGAAAAGGATCAAATAACATATTATATACATAAATAAAATATATACATATATAAGGTAAATTTTTTGCACATCGTTTGTGGGCAAATGGAGCGAACTGAGCCAAAATTGAGTCAAAAAGTTTTCTATCATTTTGCAATTTTTTTTAGTTGTTCAATGAGCAGAATGTCTAAAATCGACGTATAAAGCCCGATATACATAACATGTAGAACACAGACCGCAGAATGCAAGATGCGAAAGTTGAGTTTGCTCAACTTTCTGCAATCTATTAAAATATGGTAGATTTTCTAATCTTGTGACCTGCAACCCTCATTCTGCGGGCTATGTAGATTTGGCTTAAAACAACTTTAAGATATCTTTAAGAGTTCTTTAATCCTCGCTCATCAGACAAAGGTTTGAGAGAACCTGTTAAAAACTTCAACCCTCTAGCAATGTGAGACACTTCAATTTACAAGGATAACAATACTGTGAAAAAAAAAACTTTTATGTTTCAAAAATACATACGCGTAGTGCCGATGTTCAGTTTGTATTTTAATTGCATATAGTGCATTAATAAAAAATTATTGAGAGTCTCTTAGATCCTGACTGGCATCCACGTTTCAAAATTAAGGTGAATTTTTTTAATACTTTTTGTTATACACTATTATATACGTTACATTATAAAAATATGTGTGACTTGTAGACGGTTACTTAGAATATTTTTCGCCTCGAACATTCTGCGGTAAATAGTATTATATATTGTATTAGTTGAATCTTAACAATGCAAGTTACGTTTATGCATACAGGAATTTTTACTCCATTTTTTATAAAAAAATTCTTTTTCAATTTTTTAAGAAATTTTAAGAATTTTTTAAATTTTCTTTCACAAAATTTTTGAAAAAAAAAAATGGTTTTATTGGAAATTTTAAAACTACATTAAAAAGTATTAGAAAAGTATTAGAAAACGATTACTTTTCATGTAACGATAATGAGTTTTTGAAAATCAGTAACTAATAAAGATAATTAATTACTTTTTTAACTCAATAACAAGTAATAGTAACGATGACTAGTCACTTTTAAAAACTTTCCATTCTCCCTAGTAGTAATAGATATAAATATTATATATATGTCGAAATGAGATCAATATTCTTACGGCACTATGTCATCGATGAATTATGTATATAATGTTAATATTCGCGTAAAAGGCATTATGTCGTCGGCAAATTGCAAAGTGTTTTCAGGTAAACACAGAAATATAAAATTGGCATTTTACGAAATATTTGTATAGATTTTCTCTGTGTATAATATTTTTGTGAAGGGCGATGAATATTTACGTATAAAAGATCCTTTATTTTTTATAATCTTAAATTACAAACTAAGGGTGCCTACGGAAACTGAAAGGACTGCCTGACAAAAAAAAAGGGAAGAGAAAAGAAAATTTCTTAGTTGACAATAACTAAGAGTAAAGAATCTTTTTTCTTTCTTCGGAAAGAATCAAATGCATGAAGGACAAATAATAAAAGGACTAAAATATTGACGAGGTATAATTCAGGAATGTGCCTGACCACAAGATCGAAATCGATGGTACGTGGAAAGAATAAAAGAAAAGGCAGTTATAGTCTGACAAAGTCTTTTCTAAAAATACATGTAGTGAAGAAGAGAAATATTTAAAATAATATACAAGCGTAAAAATAAATTTTTCGAAAATATATATTATTTTAATCGTATAACGTATTGTATAAATAACAAGCAACAAATAACAATAATTATTAACATACTAACATGTTATTAACATACTATATATAATATGTTATTAATAACAATAATATGTTATTAATTTTTTGTTAGAAAAAAGAATTTTGTGCAAGCAAATTAAATTAATATCGACTATAAATAATCAACTTAATTGATGGAAGATTATGCGGAGCAACATTCAAGGATGCGAAACGAGAGAAACGATAAAGTCTCGGTGAAATTAAAGTCGTAATATATGAATGGCACGTATGAAGCAGAGAAGTCCCTAAGGTTTTAATCCCTGTCCATTGAAACGACGAAGATAATTATGTTGTGATGCCGTGCAAAATAATAGAAGCAACGGGATAATTAAATCCTCTTAGAAACCCCAAGACTAAATATTATGAAAATTGAAGCGCATTTTAGATAACAAAATAGTCTTCTGACATGTACTATTTCTTGGCAACTTACAAATATATTTTAACGATTATAATAATATTTTAATAATTTCAACAATCTCAATTTGTAATTATTTATAATTATATTTATAATTATAAATACAATACGCGCTAATGCTTACAAAATAATTCTAATTATTTTATTATAAAAATCATGTTCGCTCTTTATTAAGTTAAAAAATTTCATATATTCTATAAAATTAATATCAATAAAATTTATTTGAGTTAATATAATGAGTTTTATGATCTCTAAAAATAAAAATAAATATACATAATTATTTTTATCGATTCAATAAGTGGATAGTTTATATTTAAAAGTATATGAATCTAAAGAACTATGCTACATAAGTTATTCTATGGCGCCATTAAATAATCAAAGGCGATATTTACAACATGTGTGTTATATAATTTCCAGATCGATTTCTTTTTTCGAAATACAATAGTAATATTATGTTCAACCATACATTTAGTATTACACACGTACTCGTAAACATTATAATGCGAGTGTTAAAGTGAGAACATAACCAAACGTGCAAATTTGACACAAAGCCATATCTTTTGTGTCACTAAAATAGAAATAAGAGAGTTTAAAATCTAATATTTAAAATGGATCCGAGAATAGTATGAGCACATACCTGCATCAAGAAAAAGATGAAGCAATCCCTAACTTGAAATTAAAAATGGAATTTGACGAATGTCATATCTACCTGCGCCCTAGAGATGTCAATGATTTATTTGAACGTGACAGCAGGAGAGATATGATTTAAAAGATACTAAAGATTTTTGATGTTAAAATAGAAAGAAAAATAATCTTTTCTAAACAGATATTGTACTAATTGTTTACGATAAACTATACATGATATCTTATTATCACTGCATAACATATATTGTGAACTGATAATAGAATTTCTGTTATCAACTAATTTTTTCAAAGTAGTTAAATATTTATAATTGCTATTAATTCTTTGCAATCAATTAAAAATTTCCAAGAGTTTATGCGTAATATGCTTATGTAAGTGAGAATGTCAAACAAAAGCGATATTTACTCGCGTTTTCCATTTCTCGTTTTTATCATGATTTAAAATGGCTGACGTAGATATCTTAAACGCGAAAATTCTAATTTTTAAAATTTCTGAGTAAACTGATTTCTCCGATTACTTCTCGTCCTTGATGACCGCGATCGATTTTCGCAGATTTTTGCAAATAATGCAGTTACTGTACATAATTTTGTATTGAGCGCGAAGTGACGGACCGGAGAGGCTTATAGGAGCAAAATAAAATAATCGATTATGGAAAAAAACGACGGAAAAATCAGTAGAATAACGAAAAAAATAGGAAGGCCACCATAACATTTGGTTGCCAACTCGAATGACACGCAGTTATATTATGTGCAAATCGTATCAATAATTACAAATAAACAGATGACGTTATTGTATTGAATTTTAAATTAAATTTGCAATCATCTGATCATGAATGTTAATAACCTCTGACGTAGAAACAATACAATTGAAAGAAATATTTTTATAGATTTTTATATAGTATACTTTTTACAATTTTTAATTATTTACAAATAAATTATACCCATTTATTTTAAAAAAACCTTAAAAATGGTTTTAAAAACTACTTTTGTCAAAGTGCTAATTAATATCCATAGATACACTGAGAGAAAAGTATATCATATTTGTGACTATAATTGCATGGTAAAATAATTATGGAGCATCATTTTTATAATTATTGTCATAATGTTAGTAACAACGACCTTATGTGTAGTTTTATCAACCTGTACAAAAGTTGTATTATAAATTGTGATAATTTCAAATATTAATATAGTAAAATATGAAAATACATATGATAAATAAAATAATCATTTTTATATGGTAATTGCAATCATAATTATAATGAATATAACCATTTTTTAACATTTGCTTACTATTTACATGTTATAACAATATATAAATAAAAATATATTTTAAAAAATGGAAAAATCTGCAGTCATTTTTAAATATAGTATGTGTAACTATATTAATAGCACATTTAATTGTACTTCTAACTACAAATTTAATTGATCCAATTTTTACTATACGTATTATAAAAATTAAAAAGAAAATAATTGTAAAAGTAATTATTTGCATTAAATGTTTGGCAATACTACACACGGAAAAAACAGATTTGAATTAACTGAAATTGTGGTGGTAAATGAACGATTTAGAAATCTAATTAAGTTTATTAGATTCTGATTAAATCTATCAGAATTCTGGTTGAAATAACCAATTTCAAAATCTACCAGAATTCTAGTTGTAATAATCAATTCCCAATCTACCAGAATTCTGTTTGAAATAACCAGAATCTAACTTTTTATTAATTTAAATTAAACCAGAAATCTAGTAAATTTAATTAGAGTTCTGAATCGTTCATTTTCCACCACAATTCTAGTTAATTCAACCAAATATTTTTTTCCGTGTAGCAATAATATATTTGACCATATAAATAATAATTTAATATTTTCCTTAAAAAAAAAAAACTACAGGAATAAGAATTATATTATAGTCAAAGCATGCTCAAAAATAATAAAACACGTAACACTCAAATCGCAGCGAGACGAAATGGTCGGACGCCATGGTCGGACGATTTCTCGAGACTGAGAATGCTTTGTCATTATTATTTCCTAACTATGTTAATAAATACCAGCGTATTATTTCATTTCTATGTAATCTCCTCAAATATTAATAATATTAAACTAGCAAAAGCATGAAATTAAGAATGGTAGGAAATATAAGTAACGTTGGCAATGTCTCGATCACAAGCGTGCGATTAGCTCAGCGTAAATGTATTAGGCTATCGTTCTAGAAATCGTAGAGTCAAATTTTACCGATAATGCAATGCGTTTTTTAATAATTAATTGTAGTTAATAAGATAGAGTATAGAGTAAGCAAAACAGTAAATAATGAATTGAAATGGAAAAATAATAATAACAAAAAAATTATTTTTTTCGTTTAAGATATATATTTTTTTATTACATAAAAGGGATTGTTTGGTTACAAATAATTATCAAATTATTTCGTTTAAAATAATTTGGTTATATTTGTCATATGATTTCGTAATAACCAATTTTGCTATCAATTTCCAAATCTTGGTAGTAATAGATGTATTTTATGTACTTTTAATTATGTTTGTTATTACAATATTTTATAATATAATTTACTATACAAATACGATGTGTAAGATCATACAATGTAGTTGAATGAATACATATTATGATCATAATTTAGTGTTCAGGTTACTATAATTCATATAGTCAAAACAATTATAAATTTATGATTGCCCCAAAAAATGACTATAAATTATAGTTAAATTATGGTTATTCCAACCATTTTTTTTTTCAGTGTATGAACATTTTGTTACAAACGCAAAAGTTGATTCATTCGACATCATGTAAATCATCTAATTTATCATATTAAAAATAATGTGTGAATATTTATTAAAAAATTGACATCCTTTTATTTTGCTGTCGGTGTAGAAAACATAAAATACACGCATCATCGATTCACATGTCATAGATTTTCATTATCATTTATATATGACAAAATTCATAAAAATTTTATCAATAGATTATTTCAATTCCCAAAACTATTAATTAAATTGAAAAAACGCGAGATGCTTGAAATAGTACTCTTTATATTATCTTTTTCTATTTTTTCGCTTGGATCTTTAGTGACCAAGCACATTTATTAGCTGTCTAGTTTTTTCGTTCCTAATAGCAAATCTTGCTCGGAGTCATTAGGTCACTACACACATATATCTATATATATAAAAAATATATATATATACTATATATATATATATATATACACTAATATCTCGCCTCCCTCCCTATTTCTTGCTACCAGGTTTTGGCACTTCCCATTGTGCACTAGCATCAGCTGCAGATAACATATACATGCGTACTTGGCTAATTTGCTGGAGTCTTCAACGTCGAGTATTTCTTCAATAAATTCTTCTATACTAACACAACGGCGCCGAAAAAAAGTTACGGAGGCAAGCATTTCAAATAATGAATCTTTTTTTTTAATAGTCCTTACATTATCGGAGAGAGGTAAAAATGTACAGAAATATGTAAATTATATATTTTTACACGTAAAATGTACAAACGGAATATTTAGTATAAAATTAAGAAAGAAAGCTATTATATATCTTTTCGATCACGCGATGTGTCAGCTTTAGTTCGTCGCGCCAACATTATAGAATATCAGCTGGCCGATCCTTTTTTTTTCGCAGTTTTGATTGTAAAAATTATTTGCAGTTATTAAAAAATCTTTTGTTAGAAAAAAAAAAGGTAAAAATTGGAGAATTATCATCCTCCCCCCTTCCCAATAATTTTATTGGACAGACGAAAATGCTCTCACCTCCTAATCGGTGCTTATGATCTTTACTGCAACTCTATATAGTCAATTTCCAAAAATACTTTCAATCACAGATTAATAAAATGACATTTCATGTTTAATTAATCGATTTTCTGAATTTAGTGACAGAAAGTGGATCAAATACGAATTATATCGCAAGTTGTATTTAGGTTATACGTATATAAAGAACGATTTTGTTAAAAAATCTAAAAATTTAGTTAGATATAAATTTAAAAATAATTTTGTTTGGATCAAAATAAATATGTAGAACGGTTAAACTGATTGCTACGTTAGGACTTTTACAGTTTTGTCACTAATGTTTCAGCATTTTAAAAGTTCTATATAATTATTTTGATGATTCAAATTATTTTCATATTTCAGTATCTAGTTAAATTTTCCAGTACAGTAAAATCGTTCATTTTGTTCACACATAGAGTTTTCTGCAGTTCTCTTAAGAATATTATATATTCAATAAAGAAGACATTATATGTAAGGATTCTTGAAGGTGTATAGGAGATTTCAGTACTTTATTTCATTTTTATTTTTATACTTCCTACTGAGCTATAATTTGTTATACACTCATTTAATCCTGGAATTCTAGGTGACATACATTCTGGGTTTACATATGTAACGTTTTCCTCGAAAGTTTGTCAGAATGTCGGTGACGTGTTAACCGTTAACTTTAGCTTTACTTTCAACAGCGTTCCCATTACCGCGAACATCCGTTTTCCAATATTTTTTTTCTCAATCGGATATCTACGCGGAAAGACGTCCTCCCTTTCGTTACCAGTCCCTCAAAATGTAAAAGATAAAAAAGAAGGTACCTTGATGGTACCGTTAGAAACCAGATCTGCTTTCCTTCGTTGACGCATCTGCGCAAAACGTGGTTCGTTAAAAGGCGCAGTTTTCAATTGCGGTAAAACTTCAAATAAAATTGGCGCAACAATGAACTTCCTGAAACTCGATGCCCCTTGTGAAATTATACCTTCTATACTTAAACATTGTTGTTCAACAGGAATATCTTTTATATTTATCAACTTCTGAACTTTACAGAATACATCACATAAAATATCCTAAAAGAATCAGAAAAGAATTCTTTTTTAAGATATTTAATTTCAAGTTTAAATATGTTGGGAACTTCAATTCTTTTTTTTAAAGGAAGTTAATTAATAAATAAAGTTATATTGATGACTTCAAATTATTCAATTAGTTTTTCTCGTGTTCCTGTTTCTTCTACTAGTTAAAGACTCATAATACCGAAGATAGCGCATTTATGTTGGCCGATGAGCATCTTGCTGAAAGCTCTATGACACGTGCAATTCCTGTATAACAAGTGGTATGGCTGAGGTACTTTATTCGTGAGCGAGTATTTCCTTTGCGAGAAACGACGGTTCCTCTTCTTCTCCAGCAAGCGCCTCTGCATCGGCGATGGCGGCAGCGGTGGCAGCGAACGGAGAAGGAAGGACACACGGCTTCGACTGGAATGACGGGTCTTTGTGCTCAGTGAGTCGGTCGGTCGGTCCTCTCCGAGAGAGGATAACGTCAAGTCCGCGAGAAATAAGAAGAGAAGGGCAGAAAACGATCAGAGGTGGAACGAGGAGAAGAGGCTCAGAAGTGAAGTGAATGTCAGCACGAAGGTCAGCTTTTGTCAGATACGGTATGACTATGAAGATCAGAGAGAAATACCCCGTTTTATCTCGTTTTCTTTTCGACTACAGTAGCTTATCAGGAATGTTTTATATCAGAGACGTGCTATTTATGGAATCTTTGGAAGTTGCGATTTCAAACTGATAAGCATTTTCAAGAGGTAACTGACCGTGTTATCTTTAATCATTTAAGAAAAAAACATGCATATATCGATTAACGTATAACACAGATAAATTCCCAAATTACACAAAATTATCAGTATAATTTTGAACTTTTGATATAATATATAAAAGATAAGTATTATTAAAAAAATCTTATACTAGATATAAAGATCAAAATTATAATTCTAATTATATTTTTGATCTTTATATTTACTAGAGAAGAGAAAGATTTTTAAATTTATATATATTTACTTATATAATCGATTCCAAAGAAATTATGAAATAAGCAAGACAGGTCACATTTCTATATCCGATTTTCTCGAAAACGATAAAAAAATATCGCAATTTATCTTTACATGAAAAATTACTTCCTTCTCGAAGTATTTCCACCAATTGCGATATGATCTGAATGCGATAGAGCATCGCAGGTAAACACAATGATTAGTACATGGAAAGGGAGGGTAAGATACGTAAGATGTGTTCGAAGCTTGGAAAGCTATCAGCTAGGGGAGGTTTCAGTTTCCAATTTACAAATATGTATAGTTTACAACGAACGATACGGAAAACCGTTTATTTGTCTGCTACCTGCTGTCCATGTTTCTTTTATGCCAAAGGAATAATAACGTTCCAACGTTCAAATCATAAATTTTGCCGCGAGATAAATGAGAGTTAGATTACCTTTTTTCACTCATCGTAAAAATACATAATTAATTAGCATCTATTGCATTATACACCTGATGTAACATTATTACTCTGTGAATTTCTAAAGCCACTTTATTAATGCGGACATATCACAAATATCACAAAGTACATAACGAATAACCGTATCATAATGCGAAATAAATCGATTGGATTATTAATGAAATATTGTTGGGGCGTTAAATTACAAACGATATTAGATACCTCCAATTATTCTCTCCCATTTTGACAGAAATACTCTTTTCTTTATCTGCGAATTCGCAGTTTGTTGCGCGCCGCACTTCCATATCGAATTTATAGCCGTACATTTGTCAGACTGACACGAATTCGCAGCCACTGTGATTTACGTTAAAAAAAAAAAAAAAAAAAAAAAAAAACCTCCGGCCGGGAAAGATACCCCGAGGGAAAAGGAAGAACGACATGGATACACAACACGGGTGTGGGTTT
>Ga0157364_1005134_pt1 | contig 13252 bp, 5 predicted proteins | sample AttsexASBM2_FD_111476 | JGI IMG/M metagenome (GOLD analysis project Ga0157364, IMG submission 111476) | Fungus gardens microbial communities from leaf cutter ant in Ribeirão Preto, State of São Paulo, Brazil - Atta sexdens ASBM2 | ecosystem: Host-associated > Fungi > Mycelium > Unclassified ... | reverse complement strand
TTATATATATAATATATATATATATATATATATATATATATATATATATATATATATATATATATATATATATATATATATACATATTTGAATGTGTTGTTTGTTATTTAACATTTTATTTGACTGCATAGATTTTGAGTTAAGCAAAGTTAAATAATATCATAACATTTTGCTAATATGGTCTCGTAAGCATATTGCTAAAGGCCTCTTTTTCGAGGTTTTTCATATCAAAACATTCTTTGAACTGATTACTTTAGTATTAATCTATAGCTTATGTCACACACACTATAGATTTTTTACTACTGAACTGCTTTATACACAAAAAGTTGTATGTATACACATTTGCATACATTCTGAAATATTTCACTTTTTTGTTAATTTTATAATCAAATATTATTTTTTAAATAAAAATTTTAAATAAAAATTTTTTAAATAAAAATCAAATTTTTAAGTCTATTTTTATGGAAAGTCATTCATTACCATTCCTGTTTCTCTTCGAGCCATTATGCCGTCATTTTTAATATCCTAAGTAATAAATATTTGTAACTTTGAGTCCTGAATTGATTCAACAATATTTTGACGAATATAATTATTAAGTTTTAAACTTAAATATATTTAATAAACATATTGCTTATTAATCAAATTATTGTGTAGAATATATAATAATTGAGTAACCTTCAGAATAGAATATAATTGATCACCTTCTCCTTTACTAAATTTATTTCTGCTCTCTGACGACCGCGCCGTGACATGTATTTGCTGTTTTTGTATTTATTTGTTATTATCGCGAGTTTAATTTTACAATGTTCAATATTAATAAGGCAATTTAATAAAATTAATTTCCTATTGCAGTTGAAGAAACTGGATGATTAAAAAATAATAATGTAATGAAATATAATGTATGAAATTTTATGAAAAAAATAAACTTTTAGAAATAGAAGTTTTGTCAGATTTTGCTAAACTGTTTTAAAATATTTCAATAAAAATTACAGCAATTGAGAATTTTATTTTGAAGAGAGATATGATCTTTCATTTCAATAATAAAAAAATGAAATAGTATAGAAATCGAACCATTTTTTCACAAAAAGGCTTATTAACTAATCTTTTAAAGATTATTCTTAAATCTTCTATAGCATAATAAACTACAATTTTCTTTTCTTATGTAATTTCTTATAATTTTTTTTGCATTATTACAATGTTTTAAATGTGAACATTAACAAATGCAAAAGTGCGATTTAGAAAACTCGTTGCATAAATTGCCAAAATTATATATTAAAATCATTTACAGACTTATTGAAAATTTCTCATTTCATCAAAACGTTATAATAATGTAAAAATTTATGTAATTTAAAAATATTATATAAAAAAAGGAAGAAATTGTATTTGAATATGCTGTTAAGAACTTAAAAATATTTTTTATAATTGCTAATAACGTGATAGTTTTAAGAGATAATTTAAGAAATTTCTGTGTGAAAATAAACATTTCGCAGGTTTAAAATTTTAATATCTAATAAATAAAATAACAATGTAAAAAATATTAAGCAATATACGATTTAGAAAATAAAGTATTTTTGTAAAATTTGATTTATTATACATATAACTACATATATTTATAAACAGGAACATAAAGAAAACTTAAATCCCATTAATTTAATTCTAATAGTATTCTGATCACGACAAATTATCAAAACATAAGCTATTTAACTTACATTTCCTACAATTCTGCTATGAAATATATTGAAAAATAACGCCATTACGATTCTTTTATTTATGTATGAACAACAACATTCCTATTGTGCTGTAACGCAGCAGCATTGCAATATCTACCATATTGCTCTGTAAGAGAGTACACTAATTAAATTTTTAGGCGGGATAATGCGATTTGGAAGCCAGTATAATTTCGATCATCTTCTTCTTCTTCTTCTTTTGCGGCATTACAGTTCACGGTGAACCAAAGACTATCTCTCATGAGGTTTTTATAACAATGGATTTTTTTTTAATTAGATTGAGAAATAGATTGTTAGCCTAATGTTCAATATAGGAGATCCATACATATATATATTGATATATGGTATATCTACAGTTTAACGCCTGATCCGAACGACGTTGGTGATTGAAAATTAAAGGTCTCTTAATCACCAGTTAGAATCATAATTTTCGATTCTTTAAACGCGAAAAATGTGATTGCAGGTGAAACCTGCGAATCAATTGCATCGAATAGTCCACTCAAATTCTCCTTCGACAATCTTATCCTATATTTTTCATAAATATTTCCTTTTAATATATTCCTAATAATAATAATCTTAAAGAGCATTTCTTAGACTTGATTGCACCAACACCAATGTTATTTGGACTTTAAAAGCAAAACTTAAAACTTTCTTTCTCTTTTTAAAGCTGACAGAAGAATAGAAAAAAAGGGAGTTTTAAATTTTAATAACGTTTAAAGTTAAAATAACAATTAGAAGGGTCCTTAAAGATTAGTCTTATAAGAGTCTAACGGGTCACTTCTAAATAGAATCGTTAACTTGTTCTCATAAAAGTTGTAAAGGTCATTGCACATAAAAGTTATAAGTCATAACCATAAAGAATGACAAATTGATTGGCTATTATGTCAGGGCCAAGCGTTGCCACGTTCTTTGCACAAAAGTAACATGAGTGAAACCTCATAACCTCAAAACCGTGATCATAATTGCAAGTTTTCATCCCATCCCAAAGATAGAGATTAACGCCTTATCAACCAATGATCATCATTATTATGATCAACCAACGAGAAGACAATCACATGTCTTATCGCTTGCCCCGTTGCCAATCTATTTATCGTTTTTTATATCTTAGGTTATGACTAAAACTTTTACGTGAAATGGCTTTAAAAATTTACAAGTACTTATAACTTTATGCAATGATTTCTTGCTAGCCATTTATAAGGTTGATGAGAAATTGCAGATACTTACGAATGATGATACGTCTTATGGTACATACAAATAGAATTTAAGAATTACAATATTAATCATAAGCTCTTATGAGTTTTACGAGAACAAATTATGAGTCTTACGATTCTGCTCAGAATTGACTCATAATTTTTGAAATTAGATTTATTAATTTTAGGCTAGAATTATCAAATTTTCGAGCATCGAATCTTTCGATAATTTCAATAACAGTAATTACTTAAAATATAAAGTTTTAGTTGATTAGAGATTACACTTTATGAAAATATTAACAAAGTACATACTACTAATTATTGCTTTTAATTTTTTTTTATTTGAAGAGCCAATATCTACTTTTAATATAATTTTCTATTACTCATATAATTTATTTTTGTTTATGTCGGCTAATACACATTTTCTTAACAGAATATAATATCGAGTTGTGGAATGTGGTTACAATTCTATCGTAAAATTACCGAACCGAAGTGATAATCAATAATCTGTTCCAAGTTGAAACTCGATATGATCTAGAACTATCCCTTTGGTAAACGCCAACTCTTTCGAGTTGGTTACGGAACATTGATCAACACGTTTTCCAAGGTGTAATGTGAATCCGAGCGCAACGATACATCAATACGCTGAAACGAGAAAGAGAGAGAGAGAGAGAGAGAGAGAGAGAGAGAGAGAGAGAGAGAGCTCTCGAGGGCGGCCGAAGTAAATTCGAAGGCGTCAGGGATGAATGATAGAGGGTGAACGAGGACCGGCGGCGAAGGGTGTGCTAAGGGCCGAGAGTGAAAGAGAGGAAGAGGAAAATCCTACCCTCCTGGATCTTATTGGCGCCACGGCGCGACGCATCGCGACGCGACACAGTGTCGCAAACAACCTGGTAGTACATGTCGCCGCAAGACACGCTTGATGACATCGATCATTAATGCCATGAAAAGCATGAACGAGACTGCCATGATCCGAAGGTTCCCTTCGATTTAGGGATAATTGCGAACAATTTTATTTTGGAGGGGTTTACATTCGAGATGCTTCAATAATAATACATTGAGAAAAAACTTTGATATTTGTGACTATAATTATATGGTAAAACGTTTATGGTTTGGGTACTTTATTTTTATAATTATTATGCTACAATATTAACAATAATAATTATATTTATATATTTATATAGTTCTACAAAATATATATAGTTAGTACAAAAAAATGACTATAAATTATAGTTTAAATTATAATATCTGCGATCTTCATCTTTCTCTCTCGATGAGATGTAAAATGGTTTAACACTAGGAGTGTTTTACTAACATAATACCGGTAATCGATTCTTATATTTAAAACTATTTTAAGTACAATCTTAAGCTGTCATAAGTCAATCACAGAGCCATCACTCAAGATGTACGTGTACATTAAGATAAGTTCTGAAAATAAGAACAAACTTTGAATATTAAAAAGGGGCGAAGGGACCAAATGAATAAATTATGAAAATAAAAAAAATAATGCAATTCAAATTCATCAGTATAAAAAATATAGTTATTGAAAAATTTCATAATCCTATCGTTACATATACTATTTATGTAAACGATAGGATTGTGAAATACGTTTGTATATACGTATAAATTTATAATTATTCATCTTGTTGAGTATTTAATTTTTTTCAATCTACTTTCTTTAATTAATATACAAAGCGAATTATATTTAATCCAATAATAATAATTTACTGTTCCCCTTTCTTGTAAAAGAAAATTTTACGACAAATTTTGCATGATTTTTTTTAGTAATTCTATTGTTTTTCGAATACGCGTATTTTTTTTGAGAGAAATGGCGTTTAAAAACGCAAACAGTTGTTATATTTTTGTTTTTAAATCCCTGGCTTTGTGTCGCGTACGATTTCATTGTTCCCGCGGGGCTATCCTTTCGAATCACTCGCTAAGGCTAATTCGCGTCGGAAGGTAATCTCTGTTTACGGTGCGCGATTAATCTTCTATCGCTCACACATATTTATCGCGACGACACACACCCGTGCGTATTTGTGTACGGATGCCTGCGCGCGGAACGACACGCAGTTGTGACCGCGAGATAGAATACGATCGGAAGGGTGGAAAAACACAGTGGCCGCGGTATTTTGTGAAAGGGTTGAATCGAGCGGGGACGAAGCGAATGTAGGTTCGGCCACCGTGCATACACTGCGTATCATAAATTGCGACTCGAAAGAAACCGATACTTCCTCTCTTTATCCAGATTTATAATTTTATTTTATAGCTATATGGAAACTGCGATGGATTTTACATACCGTTGAAAGAGAATGCGCTCAATATTTAATTAATATTTGACTGAAAAGTACTCAATAAACTATAAAGAGGAGAAAAAGAATGCATTAGTTTTATTAAAAATTTATGTCGAAGAAGATATAGATGTATTGTTAAATTCATAATAATGTCAAATTATACCTAATTTGAATTATTTTTAATTATATCTATAGGCAACCGTTCCTATCTTTAAATATATCATGTTAATTTAAAACAACAAATCAATAACAAATAATTTAATTCAAGTGTGTTAAATTTGACTCAAATTAATTTATTATTTGTTTATTAGGGCATACGTGAATATGTTATTTATTCCGAAATGCTATTTACTTCGAAACAAAGAGATCATAGAAATGAGTTGATTAAATGGTGGTTATCTTTTAACCACATGTTTTACATTAAAATGATATATTATGATATACTTGAGAATTAAAAAATGCAAAATATTATTTTTAACTTAAGAAATTAACAATTCAAATTCTTACATCCTAAAGTTTGATTAGTCCTTGTTGTACTTAATATTAAATTTAAAAAATTTAAATTTGATTCTTTAATATTTGACAGTGTATATTCCCGAAGAATTGAATGATATTTAGGCATAAGATGTATTTAAACAAATACGCGTACAATAAATGTGTGCATATAATTTGAGATTTTATTTGGATCTCCAGTTGATACGCGTGACTCGCTCGGAATTTCGCGATGGATGGCGTCGGAAAATAACGTACTACCCGGTATGTCCGGCAGTGTCCGTGCAGAGCCCTTTAATGGATTTCTACTATTTCACTTGCAGCGTCCGAACTGGTATTTAGCATGGGCCACGCGTATCCGATAATCGGGTGAAATTCATGCTCGTTGGATACTGCACAGACTCCGGTGTTGGTTCCAGCTATAATTCCTCGTTACGAAGCGTGGTCGTCAGCTCATAACGGTAGAGAGACGACACAGGGGATAAGAGAAGGTAAGAGAGAAAGATAGTGGCGCCGACATCCCACGCCATTCTACTTCCGAATACCGCGAGAAACTCGCCAGCTGCGCGAATTTTATTCCGCACGAACTCGCGTCTTTTATGAAATGCGAAGGATGCTCATAAATTTTTCATCGGCGCAGCTTAAACATGTAACGTGCCAATCTCCATATTTATCGAACTTGCCTTGCCTCAATACATGCAATTAATAATGATGCTTGTCCCAGACTTATGATCTTGCTCCATGAAAGATCTGGATTAATTTTTTTTATGTCATGCTTGAAGTGTAGAATTTAAATTTCCCAAGATACTTAAGTATAAGTTGTTTTATTAATTAAATGGAAAATTACTATTAATTTAAAATGGGTTTAACAGTAAAATTATCCATGAATTATTTAACCATTTCCAAGTATCTAAAGTCGTTTATAATCCTTGATAAAATTATTAAAAAGTTTATGGCGTTTGGGGAATACCTCGGAAATTCAGCAAGAACATTGAAATTTGAATAAATAAATCATGTCATTCGTGTAACTTAATAATAGTTTTCGAATACAATATGTTCCAAACACTGCAAACATTTTAATAACTCTATCATATCTAGAAGTCAAAATCTATTTAAAAAAATATAATTTCTTCTACTTAAATATTTTCAGTCAAAAATTAGCTCTTTTTTAACATCCCCTTTTATCTTACAATAAATAATTATAAGAAATAGAAGTAATGACCGTAACAATTAAAGCTAGATGTTTAATACTTAAATAATTCAATCTGAATTACTATACACGTATATACTGTATGTATATGTACTTGCATATATATCATATTTGTAGTCATTTGAACTACGCGCCGAATAATTTTCCGGACTTTTATAAACGCAACTTACGAACTACTGTAGTAACATCACGAATTAAATTATTATAATATCACGAATTAATTATTAAAATTGAGCAATTTTAATAATTTGATGCTCAATCAGGCATCATATTAAATAGATGTTAATATGCTGAAAAACTATAAATTTTATTGCGAAAAATATTACCTCAACCAAGAGTCAAACCCGAATCTCTTCCGTATGAGCATTTCTAATCTTTAGATTATCGAGGTCTTAGTACAATAATATTCTTCGCAATAATGTGTAGAAATAGTTTTCTTTCATGCGACGTAATATAAACAATGTAATACAAACATTTGTTTGTTGAATAATCATAAAATTTTTTATTTTCACAATTTTTATCAGCAAATAAAAAATGTGTATTAATCATGAAAATGGATAAACCGCGTTGAGGTGATTCAATGAAAGAGTCGGCAATCTAGCAATTGATTCCTACTTTCCCTTTTGCATTAGCTGCGTTTCTCATGCACTTGTAACCGTGCTATTGCACCGAACCATTCTTACGCTCGAGTCGAGCGACGATCTATTAATCACGGTAGCAGCGCGCAAGGGCGAATTGTTATTGGCCATCGCAGTGCCGGTCCAGATCAAAGGACGCCGATGCTCAGCGAGCGAGGTCGACCGGGTGATACGTGAGCGGTTTACGTCTCGATGGTCTCGACGACTCCTCCGGGCGACGATTAGCCACAGATCGTCATGCGTTCATTACCGGAGGCTCCGGTTTGTATGTGGGAGTAACGCACTTGTCTGTTACAGAATCGGCGCGATGGAGCGCGCATGCAATTTACCCGAACTTTAACATATAGATTGTTGGTCTAGGATCCACGCAGGGATGTCCACACTGAGATCATGAAGGAAGAATGTAGTTTCATCCTTTCTTTTGCCTGTTCTACAATAGAATCGTAAGTTGTAAGCCGAAAAAAATGGCTAATCCACTTGAATATGACAAAAATAATCAACTATGGTTAATTTCTTACAAGTTAGTTTCTTGCGGCTTGCAAGAGCCTATTGTAGAACAGACTTTTAGTGATAATAATGATTCTTAGTCAAGAATGATCGAGATATACGAGTATAGTATTAAAATTTCACAAAGAGAAACCAAGCAAGACTTTGATTTAAGACTGCTTTTGATTACTAATTTTCAGCTTGATGATGTCAGAAGCAAGAAAAACACATAATGATAAATCTTGCAAAAATATTATAAAATAGAAATATTTTTCTATAAAACAATATTTATATTATTTAATAAAGTACACTTGTATTGTAAAATATACCGAAAATTCCATTATATTTCGGACTAAAATAAAATAATATTTATTTAAATATTAACTAGACACAATTGTCGGTCTTTACTAATTTTTTTACGATATTTTGTTTAAAATAATTTTTACTATTCCGCAATAGGATTTAATTTCATTATTGGCAATTTGTGATTTTCTCGAAGTCATTATAGTAGTCTTGCGCGCGATATGAATTTTTATTCTTACTTTTGTTCTTACTTTGTTAATTATTGATCCTGAGATAAAAATTCTTCTCATTTTCAATTTATTTTACAATAATCTGATCTTATAGTCTTTTGTTTTCATTTCCTACTCAACTGACTTATAATGGTATTTATATCTACTGATTGATTACTAACAATAATACTGATTGATTACAAAGCTATAATAATATATAAAATTTCTGTACTGATCATCAACTTGAACATTTCGAAACTGAGCTATAAAATATTATATTCTTATTGCTTAATTCATACTTGTTGTTCATATTTTCGCGCTCCAATAACCGTGCATTGACTCATATTTTCAGCCATGATTTTATGCCATATTGCGAGTCATTCAAAATTATATTTTTCCTCTTTTACAAATTCGACAATATATAGAATTCTATTCCAGTATTAAAATATACGCATTAATATATGTCTGTGAAGTGGATTTTATGTCAACCTAAAATTAAGATCTTTATCATTTCTTAGTCCAATATGGCGCTCTAGAACTGTCACGTCGTGATAACATTTGCTTCATATAAAAACTGTGCAATTTATACTTACGAAATAGTAGTTCATAAACTAGTAATTTGCACAAAGAAATATTTGCACATGAGTTCTTAGAATTGGAGTTCTTGGAATTTAGACGACTAATTAAAACCTTATCATATGAAAATTTATATCTATATGTAAGATATTGACGTAGTAGTATGTAATCATATATCAACGTAAATTATCTGTACGTATGTTCTTACACTATGACTAATCGTTTTTAGGAGTCTCTTAAGAGAAATTTTGGTATTTGGAAATATTTAAAGTAAATTGTAGATGATTCTTTTATTACTTTTCTTCTCGCAAATCTGTTTTCATTAGAGAAAATGTATAGTAAAACAATGTCTTGTATTTTAAACGAAATTATTGGAATTGTAATCTTTAATGTAATTACAAGTAGTGATGCATGCTTGATACTTAAATAAATGCGATAAATGAAAAGAAACATCTGATGACTTTGAGCTATCTTCTCTTCCTCTTATGGTTTACGAGCTGAAGCATTAGTCGAAACAAGTCACATGCTCAGGTCGTAACTCGGTAAACAAAATTCCCATGAGGCTGTAAATCGTGTACTCCAGTAACCTATTCTGATCGCTTGAAACTAGAAACCTAAGCAACTGACTAATGACTGAACCAAGTTAGGGCAACGTTGTCTGATGTATCACGGTTCACGACAGACGGATGATCGAACTACACAACTTTGCACTCTATCGCGATCATTTCAACAATAGACCGTTATGTATAATTAAATAACTATTTGCATGATAATTTCTTGTCTCTTGACGCTGTATATGCTCTTTGGAAGAATCATAAAGGGGAACAAAGTTGCGGGAGTCTTTAAATTGTTATTTTTAGAAAGATAAAAATATTTGCTTGCATTCACATTTCAATGAAATTATATATCCTTTAGAGTTTAGATGGCACATTGCACATTTCTTCTTTATTTAATGTACCTATAATTTCTGTGATACTATTTATTTTTTAACCTTCTAGAATTTAATCAAATCGGCATTACTTAACAATATAGGATAAAGTTCCGCGATTCTTAAATCGCAGTATCTCGCTTAAAAATTCAATTACTATATTTACATAGTTTTTTACGGGTTATTTAAGAACTACATGGAATTGTAGCGCTATTCCATTATATGAAGCTCATGATATGAAGCGCAATAGGAGTGTTATTTATATAAATAAAAAAATTATGATATGAGCGTTGCTATTTTTCATAGCAGAATATATTTCATAACAGAAAATGTAAGTTAAATAGTCTAAGTCTTAGTCATTTGTTGGGATTGATTAGAATATCATTAAAATTAAATTAATAATGTTAAAATTTGCTTTACATTTTTGTTTATAGATTAAATAAAATTTTTAAAAATGCTCTATTTTCTGAAACCACAATCTAACCTTCTAAATCACACATTGCCTAATATTTTTACATGTCTTACATTTTTATTCCATTTATTGTTATGTAAAAATCATTATTATATTGTAAAGATAAATCTACAAAGTGTTTATTTTATTTAACATAGAAACTTCTTAAATTACTTCATGAAATTCACGAAATCATGTATTTTACAAATTATGAAAAATATATTCGTAAGTTTTTAACATCATAAAATATAATTTTTTCCTTTTCTTATGTAATTTTTAAATTTTTTGCATTAATATAATATTTTAAATGAAAAATATTGATATGGTGCGATTTATGTAACGAATTTCCTAGTTGCCAAAATCGCATCATACTGAAAAAAATTCTCGTTTCAAATATTAAATATTTGGCACAATAGTGCCAAAAATTATGAAAAAATTACATAAGAAAGGAAAAAGAGCATTTATTATTATACATATATATTTATTACTTTGTAAAAAAAAAACTTAAGAATATTCTTCATAATTTCGGAATTATGAGTGCTTTTGTAAGTGAAAAGTGGTGCAATTTTAGCAACGTTGCCTTATATTTAATTATAAATAAAGAAAAAAAAATATTTAAAAGTACTTAGATAATTAAACTTATTTCTGTTATAATTACATTTTATTAATTAAAGTCATACCTGCTAAGCAGCGACTATAAAACTTATTGTTAGAGTTGATGCGAATTCGCCTGTGTAGCATTAGTGAATGCAGAATCGGTACTTGTAACATTTTAAAAGACTGTAATTTCTCGGCAAAGTTTTTACTGAATTTTACAAAAGTAAGTATTTTTATGTGTGTACTAGTTTTTATTATAAATTATTAAATTTTATTAAAATGTAAATTTTGTTATTTTTCGTGCACAACACTTTTTCTCTATCGTCTCTTGTATTTTTATTTATAAATAAAATAATTTAAGTCTACAAATAATTTTGAAAAGTACTTCAATAAATTCAGAATAATAATAAAAGCAAATTTTTTAACTTAAATATTAATTTTTCAGCCACATGGCGGAACAAAGCAGGTATAATCTGCGAAATTTGAAGGCAATACTGCAGTCCCTCGAATAGGACTTATACATTAAAATTATACAATAGATTAAATTATACAATAGGTCGTCTTTATATTAACTTACTCTTAACTTTTAACTTTGCATTAAAAATTTTTTAAAGAATAGACAATATTTTCCTGCATACATATATCCAGTACTTTATTTTCCTTTTAAAAAAGCTCAAATTTCAAGTTGACATAAAAAATATTTCTTTTTATTCAATTTGATTTCTAATAATTTTTCCTTACATGTACGTTTTGTTAATAGTAAAAACTAATCTAAACAAAAATTGAATTGTATTAATGTAAAAACAAATATGATTAAATAAATAAAAAGTCGTTTTTCAAAAATCTGTCTGTAAAAAAAATCATATTTTCCATAATTAAAATCTTTCATACAATTTGAGTTTCATCACTGAATTTCCCACGCATAGGACGCATACATATTTTAACTGATTTTTGCTCTACATTTTCATAACAAAATTAACGTTTGAAGATGCAATAGCCAAATTTGCATCAATGCAGTATGGAAGTTACGGATGCGCAGTCAGGGTACAGAATTTGAGGGTTAAGCCGACAATAGTGATAATAATATAATCATGAAGTGCACATGCTTTCCACGTTTATATCGTTGTGATCCAAGGCACTGATTATAATTGAAGTAATCCTATCCCATCGAATTGTGCCATCGAATTGTGAAATTCCGGAGGACAACTGTCCATTCTGCTTTTGCCTATCTGCTTCCCTTATAATGTCCGAATTGTCATAATGACGCGCGATATATACCTCGAGATTTGGAGCCGCACTGCGCCGTATCACCACCACTCGATCCCCTACGATATTCCGGCTATCTCCGAGCCGCATCCCGTCGCCCACATTGTCCTCACCACCCTTGGGGGCTTTGTGTTGCGCGGTAGAAAGGTTTTTATCAGAGGGCGCACTCCATGCGCCCCAGCCTCCTTAATTAATAGGGAAACTCACGCGCGCAAAAATGCGCGTCATTTCCGTTCAGCGAATTAGTTAGGGATTTCTCGGAACAAAGGATAAAAGGGTTCGCTGCTAGCCTCATTGACCCAATACGAAAGACACGGATTCTGTTATTCACGATTGACCATTACTCTTCCGCAGCAGGTGTCGACCGACCCGATAAAATCTTAATAGCGAGGCTGAGATCGTGATTATGCTTTACTTTGTTGAGGATTGACGCGAAAACGCATGACATGAACATTATTTGAAATGTAAAGAGGAATAAAGGAAGAATAATTTGATAATTAATCGTATTGTTTATACATCTGCATAGAAAAAACAGTTTTGTTGATACATTAAAAATTTAGCTAAGCACAAATCTGAAAATAATTTTGTTGAACTAGCAAAATATATACAACGTTTAAACTTTAAACAATGTTGCCAATAGTTTTACACTATTAAATTTATAATGTCAAACTATACCTAATTTGAATTAATTTTATTTATTTGTATATTAGTTATATTATTTTTATAGGTTGCTTCTGGCTTAATATGTCGTTAATTTATAACTAGGTGTACAAAAAAGTTCTGAGCTTTAGATTTGATACAACCGAAATAACAATTTAAATTTTATATATCTTCCCGCCTTTTTGTGGTTTTAAAGCGTTAACATTTGGCCTTTTAAAATGCCAT
>Ga0157364_1005132_pt1 | contig 13254 bp, 10 predicted proteins | sample AttsexASBM2_FD_111476 | JGI IMG/M metagenome (GOLD analysis project Ga0157364, IMG submission 111476) | Fungus gardens microbial communities from leaf cutter ant in Ribeirão Preto, State of São Paulo, Brazil - Atta sexdens ASBM2 | ecosystem: Host-associated > Fungi > Mycelium > Unclassified ... | reverse complement strand
ATATATTTTTTTATATATATATATATATATATATATATATATATATATAACATTAATATATTTTTTTAAGGAGGACTTACTGCTATTCAGTGAGTTTTGACTTTTTTGGAGATGATCTCGGATTGTAGATGACTGGATATTTCGTAGATGATTGAATTAAAGAGGGCTTGATCAAGCGATTTTTATTCACTGGATTTCGATCGAGTGACTCGACCGTATCACGATTGCGAGATCTGGATCACAACGAAAATCGGTTGAGAGATTTGATCGCGGCAGAATATCGGCTGGCTAGCCGTACTTTGACTGAAACTGATAGCGGATCGGTAGAATTTCGTTGAGTTTTTGACTGATTAGTCGAAAACCGGCAGAGTGATCTTTCGTAACTGAACTCTGCGTCAACTTCTGCATTCGTGAAGGGTCTCCTTTTATATTCGAGTTAATAATGCTATGTATGCAAGCCTTGCGTATGTTAATCTAATTTAGGATTACCGGTTGTGAATTGGATATTGGGATAAGTATCTAAACCATTATTAGTCATTTCTATTATCGATCATTTGCTAGATGTTCAGTAGTTTAGAGCCATATTTATTAGACAATCTATCACTTCAGTTTGTATATCCCTAATCTATTTACTTATTTTGTTCCTCGGGATAAAATTCTTCTATTCAATACTTGGTTCGAATATTTAATTCAACAACTTCATCCTGAGAGGATTAGTTTATAAAGGCAAGTGTTATTTGTCTCGTCACTATTGCAACTTCCTATAGTAGAAACAGATAATACTTATTAAGAACTTACTTATTAATACTTATTAATAATACTTATTAAGAACTACAGGTAATACTTATTAAGAACTTTTATGATGAGGAAAATTTTCATCGAAGAAAAGAATTATGGAGTTTAGGTATAACAATATAATGATTATAATTTTTCTGATTTTATATTTTATATTAATCAATAATATTTTTTAATTAACTTAAAATATTAAAATATCATTAAATATTTTGAAACAGGAAAATTTATGACAAAGTCGCAAATCAGGATGGAACTCAGCTGAATTGGCCATCTCTATATTCGGCGTTATCCGCCGAGTCCTAAAAAGTTCTAAAAATGAAAATGTTATTATATATTCAGAATGCCAAATAGTTACATTTTGCATAAAAAGTTATATGATATACATATAATTTTATTATGTGTTATTATTTTGTATTATTATTTTACTCTTATCTTTATATTAATTTTTAATGTTATTTTAATGTTCGCGTAAAAGATATAAATAAATTTATCTAATTGATTTACTCTTTTAAACTTATCCTAATCTTGCGATATTAATATTTTTTTGGGGTTCACAAAATACGTTTCTTGATTTCACATATACTTTTGTATAACTTCGACAGCTGTTATAACCGCTCACCATCGATAAATAGTGAATCGCACTCTAAAAATTTTTGTATATTCCAAAAATTATTGAAAAAAAAGCGTCATTACCTTTCTGTCTATGACTGCACAGTTCCAAACAAATGTTTATTAAACTTTCATTTCTCATTTAACTCGGATCCTCATACAGACAACAGCGTTTTGACATAGAGTGTTGATTGGTGAAAAATCGGTTATGGGGATAAAATTTACCTCTATCACCCATTTTTCACAAATCAGCGTTCAGTGTCAAAGCGCTGTTGTCTGCCCTACTGTAAATTTTTACATGAAAAAATTCTTGTGAGATCTTCCAAGAAAATTTTTACATACGAATTTCGGACAGGAACATACAAGATTGTATAAGAATATATCGCATACGATATCTGTAAGTGAACCAAGAATTTTGCATGAATCTTACACCCATGGTTACATGAATCTTATAAGCATATTACTTGACTCTTGCACGCATATACGGTTACAGTTATCTTATACGCAGATTACGCGAATTTCGCATAATGTAAATTTTGCAAAAACATAATTGGAGTGTCATTATGAAAATATTACAAGAATACTATTGGAATTTCATGATTTATTACTCGTATTCCAGTAAATAAAATGGAATGGGACAAGCATAGAACGCTGAATGGGATTTAAAAAAATTCATTTTGGCTAAAAATTAATTCTTTTTACACAAATAACAACTTTTTGATTAAAGAGGTTATAAGGGCATAAAATATATACATAATATTTACGTTTTAAACAAACTACATATATATTGTGTTCATAACATTCTGTTTTTATTGAGCAACATATTTTTGTAAATTATTTATTTTATTTGATATTAGTTTTATTGTAATAAACAAAAATTTTTTTAATAATAACAAAAATCTAAATTTGTTTATATAAATATTTTAAATACAAAAAATAACTTATGCAAAGTTTCATTGAAATTCATCTATTAATTTATAGCAATATTTTATTTATTTACTGAACAATTAATATCTGCATCTTAATATAACTTTAGATAAATATTTTGAATTTATAAAATACTTAAAAAAAAATTATATTTAAAAAAATGAGTTTTTTTATTATTATTTTATAATATATTTTCATATATTTTTATTAGAGCACAAATTTAAAAAACATAATTTTTATTGAAATAACTTTTGGTTCAGATGGTCACTATCTTTAATCTTTTGTATTATTTTTAAATGCAATTTAAAATAATCTGTAATTTTTTCAAATAATTTTTAACATATTGCATTCACAACTTCCTTAAATCAAACTTAATTTAGAAAAGAAGTCTAAAAAGCTAGTTATTATAGTGAAATTATAATTTATCAATTTATTAAGCGATAATACATTTCGATCTTTTATTCATGTTCAGCATCCTAACAAATTTTTTAATTTTTATTACTTCTTTTACATTTCATACGAGGTCTGTTCCAAAAGTATCTGACCTCTGCCTGTATCATGAGAAAGAATTTCGGAATGATATTAACAAAGTAGTTTTCTTCCGAAGCAACGACTTTCTGCCAACGATGCACCCATTTGCAAAAACAGCCCTGAAAATCATTTTTTGTAATAGCCAACAGTTCCTTCGTCGCATTATTTCCTCCGTTCGCTTTATTTCCTCAACATCGTCAAATCTTTTGTCCTTTAACGGATGTTTCAACTTAGGAAATAATTAAAAATTACACAGGCTATATCTGAACTGTACAAAAACTGACAAAGTTGGATAATGTCGTGTTAGTCAATAAAAACTTCTGAATCAGGTGAAATGAATGAGTAGGTGCGTTATCATAATGCAACAACCAGTTCCCACTTTTCCAACTGCGGATTTTCTCCTCACTGCGTCACGCAATTTAAGAATTTCCAAATAATACTTCTTGTTTAACTTGTGCAACTTTGTGAAGCATATTCGTAGTATACAACACCTTCTTGGTCGAAGAAAACAGTTTGAATTTTTGAACATTGCTTTCACGTTGCTCCAACTTAGCCGCGCTTTCTTGGGTTAAGGCTCTTCTCTCATCGCCCATTGTGAAGATTGTACTTTTGTTTCAGTTGTTGTCGCCATAAATGTTTTATTACTAGTAACAAGCAACTCAGGATCTTTATTGATGGATTCCAAAATATCTTAGGCAATTTCAACTCGAGAATTCTTTTGATCTTCCATAAGCACTCGTGGAATTTTCAATCACGCAGCTCATTTTCAAATCTTCATTCAATATTCGAGAAACAATAGTTTTTGAGATCCCAAGATCTTCTTCTAATTCTCGCAGTTAAACGACAATTTTTGTTGATTGCGAATCACACGTTCAGCACATGTTCCACGTTTTCTATTATTTTCGATGTTGAAGATCTGTTGAAACAAGGATCACTGTTCATTGAGACACGGCTATCTTTGAACTGTCTATACTTTCTTTTATTTGTGCGTCATTTATAGAATCATTATCATAAACTTGACAAATCATGCCGATTATTTTGAAACATGTGTGGCCAAGTTTTTGACAAAATTTAATACAAATTTTCTGCTCGTTCAGTCATTGTGAAATGCGACGCTCAGAATTTTCGACGCTCACATAACTGCAAACCATTGCCGACTGAACAGCTATTGGGTCATACCATTTAGTGAGAATACTCTTAAGGTCCCCTAATACCCTAAATACTGAATATCTATTTTCCACAATAGAATGCCCAAGGACAAAGATATACGCAGAAGTGGGATACTTTTGGGACAGTTCTCATATTCAATTCAGTTTCTGTTCATTCAATAATTCTATTTCATTTATTGAGATTGATATCTTTATTATTTTGAAGATCATGTAAAGAAATTATTTAATCAACCTACGGATAAAAAAACACCAATGTGATATCAGGTTAAAACACGCAATCAGCATTATCAGAACACAACATCGAAACAGGACATCAAATACTGTTTGACCACAATAGCCAACATTACATCATACTTTCCAAATAGAGAAGCCATAGAGATACAAAAACATCCTAACAATCTAAATAGAGATAATGGCTACAACATAAATAAAATATGGAAAACCGTTCTTCCGGTTATTGAAGACTGACCGATTTCTCCCACCTCTCCCCCCTCTCCCCAGCTACAATTTTCTTCTTTCCTTCCACCATTCCAAGTAGCATAATATAAAAAAAGAACGAGGAACCCGGAGGAACAGTATCAAGCTGCTCCTCGTTTTGATGAAATGGATTACAAGGTTCACGAAACGTTGACATTCCAAGAATGGATCTGGACACGCAGGAAACTCGCGAAACGCAATCTTTATAAAGAAATTATTTCTTAAGAGTATCATTGGGCTAAACAATTAAAATCTTTTTATTGCAATATAAACCATTGTGATTCCTATCGTCAAATTCTTGTACTAACTTGAAAGATAAATTATTTCGTAACTATATGTTTTTTAAGACTGATACGTGATCTTTCATGTACAATAATATTTAGGAATCATATATAATTAATATTATATTCTTAATTAATATTATATTCTTAGATGATATCCTATAAAGAAATTATTTTTTAAAAGTTTCTTATAAGGTCAGGCAAAATCCTTTCATTGCGATATAAATCGTGTTGTATACGATTCATTCCAGATTCCTAAGGTCAAGATTACTGTGAGATTCATATACAAATTATATAAGATTCTTATATAATTATGTATTTATTTAGTAATCTTAATTGATCACATATAATTCTTTTAAGATCTGGTACAAAAAAACTTATAAAAATTTTCAATAGGGCATATGAGGATCCGAGCTTAGAAATTTATTTTTATAGATATCACACATTTTTTCCACTGACACAGAATGCACACAGATTGAATCAATACTTCAAGGGTCCCCCGTATCGTCTCCATCGGACAGTGAGTTTGCATCACCTCTAGTTACCTTCTCTAAGTGTCTCGTCATTAGCTAACTATTTCTTATTAAAATTTAAAAACTAAACTTCGGACAAAATTTTAACAAAGGAAAAATCGTCTTAGAATTAAGAGAATATGACACTTTAAAGATAAACATTTATTCAGAATAATCTTGTATATTATTAATTCTAATCAAAATTATTCAAAATTATTAGGTATACAATATACACCTAAAATATACAATCTAAAATATACAATCTAAAATAATACTTATTTATCTCATATGTATAATAAATAATGTATTATTATATGTATTATTATATGCATATGAATAATTATGAGTATGAATACTTATTCACATATAAATAAGAATTATAATAATTCAGATGGTGTCATTCTGAAAATTGGCTTACATCGAGCGAACAGAAGTACATTAAATCAAGAGGAAGGTACATCAACATTCTACTTGATGATGAAGATTATGAATATATGAGCGGTCATGTGATCGATGGAAGAAATTTATTACCCGCTACAGGTTATTTGGGATTCGTTTGGCAAATGATTGGCATGATGAAAGGATCAATGTACACAACAATACCAATAGTCTTTCGAGATGTAAAATTTATTCGAGCTGCTCATTTGTCGAAAAATGATGCTACAGAACTATTTATTGCAATACAGAAAAGTATTTACTCAATGAGCGGTTTTAATTTTATATAGATAATCGGTATTTCCTATGAAATTTCTTAATGATATTCGATAGGTTTAATCTAAATCCTTAAATTAATGTATAAACACTTATTATTGTACAATATTTACAATATAGTTTAAAAATAATGTCTAGATGTTTCCAATAAAATAGCTAATACCGATTATAATTAATGCATTACGATAACAAATCGCAGTATAGCCAAATATATGAAAATGTTACAGATGGACAGTTTGAAATAACTGATGGAGATAGCGTTCTTGTCACAGGTACAGTGTACGAGACAAAGAATCCAGAACAGGAAATGATTCCAATAGATTTATTACCGGAGAATAATGATGAAGAAGAATACATGACTGCACGAGATATCTATAAAGAGTTGAAATTGCGTGGATATCAGTACAGCGGCTGGTTTCGTGGATTAAAGAGTGCCTCTATTTCAGGAAGCCAAGGACAAATCATTTGGAAAAATAATTGGGTAACATTCATGGATACTATGTTACAGATGTTAATTATCGGATACGATACTAGGGATCTGTATGTTCCTACAAGTATTCAAAAATTAGTGATCAATCCAATGCTTCACGCATGTAAGCTACAGAACAACGCGGATGACGAAGATGTTCACACAACAGATATTGACAAACGTAATTGTACTTCCATTACTAAAAGTTTAATTCGTAAATATTGTGTATAAGATCTACATAATATATGAAGCGTATTATATTACTTATTTTATTACAGTATTACAGGCACGAATATATAAAGAGATAGACACGATAAAAGCTGGTGGAGTAGAGATTCGAGGCATGAAAGCTACTCAGATCTCTCGCCGAAAATTAGAACAAGATGCTGTTATTGAGGAACATACATTTATAGCTCATTGTGATCACGCTAAGATTTCTTTGAACAAAGCAATTCGATTATCAGCTCAACTTGTATTGGAAGATCATCAAATTATCAAAATGCGAGCTGTTGAGTTAGTGGAAGATGTCGATGATGTTGAATTAGAATATCTTTCATCATCACTGCTACTTGAGGCATTTGGTGACATGCCACTAATACAAGTAAATATCACTCTATTAACATCATCAAATCGTTTCAGACCAGAAGATTTACCGCAAAATTGTTCAATCAAAGATATTGAACAATCATCTATAGATGACAAAGCTTTAATTGTTACTGGATTCAATCTTTTGACCAAACAACACGCATCGTTAGAGCGACTGTTGCCATTTTTGGGAGAGGGAGGTTATCTGCTGACTCGTGAGAAATGCGACATAATTGATTACAAAAAACGTTTGCAACAATATGAGTTAAACGTTATTCTCGAAAAACGCACTGAAAAAGAAATAATTGTTTTATTGAAGAAAAAAGTTTTAATAAAAAAAAGGACTGTTGTTTACATAAGTAATGATAATTTTAATTGGCTGGAAAATTTAAAGTCGCTTGTAAGCGATAAGAAATTCGACAAGAATAGCAGAATTATAATTGTAGGAGAGGGAGACTTTGAATGTGGTTTATTAGGTTTTGTTAACTGTTTGAGAAAAGAGCCAGGTGGAGAATTTGTTAGAGGTGTGCTCCTTCAAGATGAGGAAGCACCTAAATTCTCTCTTGAAGATCCATTCTATCTAGAGCAATTACAGAAAGATATGACCATTAATGTACTGCGATCTAATAAAACTTGGGGATCGTACAGACATTTGAAATTATCACAACCCGAAGCTAAACTTGTACCTACCGCTCATATCTGTCAAATGGTAAACATAAACTTTTTCAGCACGTATTGGTCGTTCTTATAACATTATCTATCATTGTCTCTTAATATAATTTTATTTGTCGGACGGAGGATTGAATACTCTTATAAAACTTCTTTTTAAATTTTTGTTTTGTATATGTCATGTCATAAAAGAAATTTCATTTTTTCATAGGTTCGTGGTGATTTAAGTACATTTTGTTGGATAGAAAATAATCTATCAGACATGTGTTGTCGTGAGAACTTGGTGCACATTGTTTACTCATCTCTGAATTTTAAAGATATAATGTTCGCCACTGGTAAATTAACATTTCATCATGAGATGATTTTAGAAGGACGATTATTTCAATATCTTCCACTTGGAATGGAATATGCGGGATTCAATGCTAACGGACAACGTATAATGGGAATTCGTGATACTAAGTATGTAATGCTACAATAAATTATTATGCTGTGATCATAGAATAGACAGTAAAAAGTTTTTAGTAATTAAAAAGTTACGATAAATGTTCAGTATAGGAGAGCACTTTCTGACTTGACTTTGACATATGTGGTGAAAGTGGTGACTTCGAGTGACTTTCAAAAGTTTTAACTGCGTTCGTCCTTTGTTAAAAAGTTATTAATAATCAAAGTTGATAATTATTGTACCAAAAGTTGGATGATTCTAAACAGGACAACGTTGAAACCCACATGCAACAGTATAATTGTACGTCCCTTAATTCGGAAGTTATCACGTACCGGTCATTTTGCCGTACTCTTCCGTTGTCTATTTATATCTTTCAATTTGTTGGTACTGTTATATTTTTATTTTTACATAAATATTTTTTCGTATAGTATGCGAAAATAGATAACATAAACACACTTATATCTACATAAAATTTGATATATTTGTAACGATCTAAAAGACCGTAGCGCGTGTACTTATATTAGTGTTTGTTATCTTCATCAGTCTCCACTATTATTATATTTTTATAAATAAAAAATAAAATTATTATAATTTTCTTATATATATGTGTATATATGTGTATATATATATGTATATAATTTCATTATATATCGATAATTTTAACAAATAAAAAAAAGTATTGTAAAAATAAAAGTATTGTTAAAATAAAGATATATCATATAAGTACAATTATTTCCAATAATTATTATGTTTCTTTGTTTTTAATTGATTAATATAAAGCATTATCAGAACATTTTCTTATTAATGATTACTTATAGTAATTATAATCATATATGTATTCTAATTATAACATATGTATGTGCGAAAATATATTTCGGTCAAAATGATCAAGATGCGCCTACTAACATTAGTTTCGAGACGCGCCTATTCCCGGGTTAAGTAGGGGAGGAGGGAGGGAGGGGAGTTGCTTCGCGTGACAAGTCAAAACTTATGTAGAATAGTATTTAATATTATATGTATAGCAGAAATAATACGTTATTTTTGAAATTTTTGTGTTATATAATAACTTTTTAACAAAAGATGACCGCGAACTAAAACCTTTTGAAGATCACTCGGGGTCATGACTTTGATCACATATGTCAAGGTCGAGGTCATCAGAAAGTGCTCCTCTATACTGAACATTTACCAAAGTTATTTTTACTAGTTGCATAGCAAATGTCGTTGAGATAGATGAAGATCTTTGTTGGTATATACCCGATGCGTGGACATTTGAAGAGGCAATAACGATCCCGTGCGTTTACAGCACGGTTTATTTAGCCTTATACATTTATGGGAAAATAAAAGAAGGTGATAAAATACTTATACATTCTGGTACTGGAGGCATTGGACAAGCAGCTATACATCTTGCTCTTAAAGAGGGATGTCAGGTATTTACTACAGTGGGCACGAGTGATAAACGGAATTTTATTAGAAAAATATTTCCGACTATTTTGGATGAACATATTGGAAATTCTCGAGATACTAGTTTTGAACAAATGATAATGCAGCAGACGAAAGGTCGCGGAGTCGACATTGTATTAAATTCATTGGCGGAAGAAAAATTAATCGCCTCCGTTCGGTGTTTAGCTCACAATGGTCGATTCTTAGAGATTGGCAAATTCGACCTTGTTTCTAATAATCCCCTAGATATGTCTGTATTTCAAAAAGGTATCAGTTTTCAAGGGATTAAAGTTGAAAATATGATGATAAAAAATAGGAATTCCAAGTGGAAACGTTTATTGTTCACATTGATCAAAAATGGTCTAAGTGATGGAACAATTAAACCAATCCAAGCAAAAATTTTTCCAAAAACAAATGTTGAAGAAGCTTTTAGATATATGGCGAGCGGAAAACATATGGGAAAGGTATGCTGATAAATAATAGAAAAGTTTATTCGTAAATAATAGCACTTTATAGTCCTATTCACATATAACATGAATTCTTTTAATACGATTATTTTTTAGATTATTATAAATATTCATGAAAAAGATGAACCTTTAGATAAGCACATTCTCGCGTATCGTCGCTATTATTGTCTCAAAGATAGGAGTTACATTATATTAGGAGGCCTGGGCGGATTTGGTTTAGAATTAACAGACTGGCTTATATTTCGTGGTGCCAGAAACATCGTTCTGATTTCAAGAAATGGAATAAAAAACGGTTATCAACGCATGAAAGTTCGACTATGGAAATCATATGGCGTAAACGTTCTGATCATTAAGAATATCGATGTTGCTGACCTCAAAGATTGCGAATATCTTTTGCGGACTGCGGAAAAAGAAGCTCCAGTGGACGCTATATTCAATCTCGGTGTGGTACTGAGGGATGGCATCTTCAAAAACCAAACTGCAGAAGCATTTGCAGAATCCTTCCAATCGAAGGCTCGTGCAACGCAAATGTTAGACAAGCTTTCTAGGGAAATCTGTCTTAATCTGCGGCATTTTGTGGTATTCTCTTCCGTTTCTTGCGGCAGAGGAAACGCTGGTCAGACAAATTATGGCATGGCCAACTCTATTATGGAAAGAATTTGTGAGAAAAGAGCGGAGAAAGGATTGCCGGGATTGGCGATTCAATGGGGAGCTGTGGGTGACGTGGGGCTCGTCGCTGACATGATGGAGGATGATAAGGAATTAATTATCGGAGGCACTCTACAGCAAAAAATATCTTGCTGTCTCAACGAGCTCGATAAATTTTTACTTCAAAATCGGCCCATTGTGAGCAGCATGGTCGTAGCTGAAAAAAAAGTGGGATGTCACGGAAGTCTGGTAGAAACAGTTGCTAATATTTTAAGTAGGTGCTCTTATGGAGACTTTTTTTCTTTTGCAAATACTTATCATATTTGTTTGCTAATCTAATTCACAAAAGACATTATACTACTTACTTTATAAAAGGCATTATATACTATAGATATCATAATTTTATATTGTAGATATAAGTGACATAAAGGTTGTAAGTCCAAATTCATCTCTGGCTGAACTCGGAATGGATTCTATGATGGCCGTAGAAATCAAACAAACTCTGGAACGAGAATTTGATATATTTATCACAGCTCAAGATACACGAAATCTCACTTTCGCAAAACTTATTAAGATGTCCGTTGCAAGCATCAGTGAGGATGATGCGAATGATGAGAAGAAAATCAACCTAGAGAAATCAGATGTTATAAAAATTTTAGTTGGTATTACATTAAAAGATGAAGATTTTGTTTTCTCAACAGATTTTTCGACTAACAGACAGAACACTATGACTGAAGTATTTCTTATACCGGGAATTGACGGATGTAGTCCTGTATTTAAAACTATAATACCACATATTAAGTTTTCAACATCGTTGTTGCATTATAACGGAAATAACATTGATTCTACAAATGTGATAACGGAGACTACTAATCGTCTGACAAACGTATGCATCGTATTAGTAATTTTATTTTATATTGATGAAAAATTGTTTTCATTTAAAGAATATAAATTTCATCGAATATATTTGATATTTTTACAGCGCATACTTCCAAAACTAACAGAAGGAACAAATTTTGTAATGGTAGGGTACTCCTTCGGATCTCTTATTGCAATTGAAGTAACAAGGATATTAGAAGCTATGAATTTTAAAGGCCGACTTATTCTCATCGACGGGGCTCCTGAGCTAGCACGAACAATGTTCAAACCTTTTGAATCAGATTTTGATGATGCAAATTTTCAGATTGATATATTAACTAATATTCTAGAAATTTATTCAGCAGGAAGTTCTCAAAAAGTATACAATTTTTATTTTAACTCATATTGAAACTAATTTACGGCATATTTATATTATTTTTCAGTTTCTTTATGTGGATCAGAATGAATTCCTTCGTTCTGTCTCGATCTTGTATATAAGAATAAAAATTTTTATATTTTTGTAGAGTTTAATGGAATTGAAGAAATGTGAGAGCTGGAATGAAAGATTCAATATTTTCGCTAAACAATTCTCAACTATATATCCATATCTCTCACTTACAAATTTAAAGACGCTGTGTACAACGATTTACAAACATTTATCCCTTCTTCGGCAATATGATCCTTATACATTACCGCCTATTAAGTCTCCCATAATATTGCTAAAATGTACACACTCATCAAATATGATTGCGATCGAAGAAGATTTTTGTTTGCATAAGGTATTTAAAAAATCTATGTTCTTTGATAAATAAAATTTAAATAATTTTTTTATTTTATTTACTTATATACAAATTTTTTTGTTAATAAAGTGTGTAATTATTTAAGGTAACTCAAAATGTGGTAAAAGTACATTACATTGAAGGTGATCATGTGACAATCTTGAAGAATAAAAAAGTAGCAGCTGCTATTAACGGAGAATTACCATTTACAATTTAATATCTTTATTTATTAATAATTGATTTTACAGAACAGATAAAGAAATTTTTAAAGTTAGTTTTAAGTTAGTCAGAAATTCCGTTCTTTTTATAAAGATGAACAAATTTGAATAGAGCGCGAAATGTTCTACAAAAAACAGTTTATCGGATTTAACGTAAGAAGGATAAAATTTTGACAACCAGCATTAAGGTTCACCTAATGTAATAAATTTATTAAATCTTTTTCACTTCATATTCCTGTATTAATCTTGATAATACATATCAAATATTTATATGTGCATAGCGTACAATTTATTTACACTCATTGTTAGTATAACATTATATTATAATATATAATAGTTATACTAACATATTATAACATATAATAAATATAGATATAAAGATTGGGAGTATTAGAATAAACAAAAGAAAAGCATGCATAATGTTGTAATGTTAAATTACATTAAATACGCTCATTTATTATTAGAATGTGTATAATATTAAGTATATAATACATTTATATTAAGTATATCTAAAATTTGTTTAAATGATTGCAAATTGATTATTGATGGAATGTATTAGGTGTACAAAAAAGTTCTGAGCTTTAGATTTGATACAACCGAAATAACAATTTAAATTTTATATATCTTCCCGCCTTTTTGTGGTTTTAAAGCGTTAACATTTGGCCTT